>ERZ773265.3-NODE-3-length-239576-cov-16.820287_pt1 | contig 239576 bp, 199 predicted proteins | sample MGYA00580512_ERZ773265 | MGnify/ENA primary metagenome ERZ773265 (study PRJEB29015, sample SAMEA2738169) | human oral metagenome | biome: human oral; feature: human-associated habitat; material: saliva | place: China | collected 2183 ... | reverse complement strand
TGCTTCAAGTCTGATAGGTTATCTGTTTTTATATTGTAGAAGATAGTCCCGATGGGATTAAAACAGTATCTAAACACCATTTTAATCCCATCGGGACTAATAGATTTCAAGGCTTAGATAGAAAGAATGGTATATTAGACCTATCTATCTTTAAAAATCTAACATTTATTAATAGTGGAGATTTACGTTATATAGTGCACCTTAATAAGTTAATATGCCCACCATCTGTTACAATATATGATACTTGTTTCTATGGATCAACGATTGATACTATTATCGTTGAAAATATGGAGCAGCAGACTTCCTTATTATGGGGACTCTCTTTTAAAAATTTTATCATAAGAAGTAAGAATCCCCCTAAACAAGGAACGAGAGCTTCCTATGGTTGGAATAATAGGAAAGGGGCAAGAATCTTTGTTCCAGACGAGAGCGTTAACCTATACAAGGCAAGTTCTTCATTCTCAGACATAGCAGAATATATCTATCCACTTAGCGAGTATCACGAATGATACTTACTAAGCGGTTCATATTCTAACCATGGTGCGAGATTAGCAGAACGGTAAGAATCTACACTTTTATCAGGAACATATATGTGTTTTATCTTCGCTCCGAAGAACTCCCAATATCCAAATATTCGAGGGGGCTGAATTCCATGGAAAATCAGATTGTCGATACGTGCTTCGTGAAAGCAAGTACCCGAGAGAAAAGATACAGTAGAAGGTAGCTCTATCGTTCTTACTGTGGCTTTTTCAAAGGCTCCTGTCGCTACTTCCGTACAACCTTCAGGTATTACTATAGACTCTTTTACTGTTATTTTTTGGAAGGCTCCACCGCTCAGCTTGACAGTTCCAAACATAGCAAGTTCTTTCAGCGATTTAAACGATCCGCCTCTAAACATAGTCCCGATGGAACTAACAGCAGCTGCTTCCTCCATACTTAACTCACCATCACCGTCTTTATCCCAGTTTTCCACGCAGATACGCTTCACCTCTGGGTCCTCGAACCTTATCCACCACTTAGCTATGTTCAATTTGAGTTTTGGGTAATGAGTCATTAGCGCATCGTAGGTGTCACGATACGCGCCTGTGGTGAGGTTAATAGTACCGTCAAGCACAGGATATGGGTCATTGCCGTACTGACCTTCTGCATCGATTCCTTGATATGTCCCATCGACTAACTGAGACAGCTTATCGAATGCTCGTCCGTCCGTGAAGGTCTCGTTGAAGCCAACACAGCGCACGTAACGCAGGGAGTGAGGAACTTGTCCTACTTGCGCATCCATGATATCGATGAGCTGCTTGACAGGCTGGAGATTGTCACAGCCACTGACAAAGTAACTCATAACATTCGGAGCGCAGGCTTCGGTGTTACACTTCTCATTGGTGAGCTTGTCGAGATTTTTTAATTCCACGTATGACGTGGAAGCAGGATAATCGACTTCTTCAAGCGCACCACCATCAGCGAAGTGTGCTTCGGTTAGGGATGAGCCACCAGCGAGGAACTTACGCAGACGGAAGTTACTACGCATATCGAGCGAGCCTCCAAGAGTAGAGATGTTCTGCACATCAATCTCCTCTAAGGATGTTGTATTACCGAGCGTAAGCGAAGCTATGAGTATCTTCACCTTCTGTTCGTTCTCATCACCGAGTTTCAATCGCTTGAGTCGCTTACCTATAATAGAAAGCGCACCATTAATTACATACGAACTCCAATCGCCTATATCGAGCAGGTAGTCTGCTGACTTGACAGATAGCTGCTGATCACTGGTACCGTTAATGTCTACAACTATCTCGCAAGGCTTTCCTGCATCAGTACGAGCACCACGCATAATCGTGGTACCGTATGCGATTGTAGGATATAACTTCATTGCAGGTGTTAAGCGCAAAACGATTGAGTTTGTCGTTGCGTCAGCCTGTGCGGAGGTACGGACGGTAATTGCACCTTCAGCGGTCTTTGCGTCATAATCTCCGAAGCTGTACTTGCTCATCAAGTACTGAATACGCTTCTTTACCCAAGCAACTTCAGGAGACTTACCGTCACCGAGCGACTGACCCAGTGGGTCGGTGTCGTTAGTATATGTTCCCTGCAACATGGCAAGCTTCATCTTCTCGTATAGCTTGCCATCTTCATTGTAGAGCATAGATGAGAAATTATCAATTACTGAGAAGTAATACCTCTCGAAGTACGCAAAGAGTTTCTGCTGGTGCGTACCTTTCTGCAACCCTCCAAGTTCCTCCATCTTAGACATCATTCGTCTCATCATTTGTGCACGCTCCTCTGGGTACGCTTGTTCCATCAGGTTCCACAGCACGGATTTCTCTCCGTTCCAAACGGGAGTACCGTCCTCGTAGGTGTCGTGATATTCTACATAGTAAGGCTTTTTCATCAAGCCCTGATTGATGACCGTTAAGATTGTATCAAGGTCATCTTGTCTGAATCTCCATTTGCTCTTTGACATGTTTGTTATGCATTAAAGTTATACGGATATGTGTTCTTGGCGCAGTTATCGGTCGCTGCATTCAACTCTACGTATAATTGATGAAAAAGTAGGTCCATTATATCCCAGTCCTGTGGCTGCTCAGCACGGAGCTTCTGAATACGTGCTGCCTTGAATAGCTCATTGAGTTGAACTGCATCACTAACCGTGCTGAATATCGTCTCAGTTAATCCATACTTATCGCCAACTAACTGCCGGCGGAGATTAACCACTGTTGCACCGCTATCAAGCGTCGATGGACAGAATTTCTTATACAAGCTATCGTAATAGTATAGGTTGTATTGGTTTTGATCACCATCTTTTGCTATCCAATACTCAATATGCGTCGAGTGTGGATCAGCATTTAACTCGTCAAGCGTTCCATTGAAAGGCTCAATGAATGTATTGCACGAATAGATGATATTATAAGCTGTGATATACGACTCTACGAGCTGCTCTGCACGTTGACGAGTCTCATTGTCTGCTGTTGTCTTATCATCCGCTGGGAGGTCAGCATAATCCAAGTCCCAGCAGTTCTCCCACGAAAGTTCAGAAACTTGGTACTGATATGCTTCTTCCTCCGTGTTGTAGCGTATTCTTCGCTTATCCCAAGGCACTTGAAACAAGGTAAGGCGTGGCGAGTTATCAGAGCCTTCAATAGATAGGAGGTCAGGGAAAAGGTCCTTATCATAACCGAAGGTTGCAGCATCGCCTTTATCTGGTCCAATGGTGAACAAACCGACGAACTTGTATGTAACAGTACCGTCTTCTGCCGTCTGTTTTTCGAAGCCAACGAATGTCTCTTGATAGATAGATACTCTTGCTTCACTGTTCTGCTCTATACCCTCGTTAGTCAAGCCAACTGCCTTCCATAGGTCGGTAAAGGAGTTCACAGAACCCATCTTGTGGTATTGCATTGAAGAAGCGATATTCTTCTTTCCTGTCAGTTTAGAGATTTTAGGCAGGTTTTTGAACAGTTCAAACTTCTTCTGTTCCGTCAGTCCATCCTCATATACGATAGTCGTATCTTTAGCTACCTTTGCCTTCCAGTTCCATAGGTAGTAAAGCATAGAAGATGTACCTTGACCTTGCAGCTGAAGGTTGGTAATCGTCAAGCGGTTAAGATTGGTATTGCCATCTTTAGGATAAATCTCAAGCGTACCCTTAGGACGATAAGACTTGCCGTATTCGTATGCTGGGAGTGGCTTATCAAAAGTAAACACATTGACCTTTCCACGCACCTTATCAAAGTCGACCGTGGTACCGAGCGTATCATAGATGTCGTTATCCAATTTCTCCTCACTCTTCTCACCTACGGTCGACAAGGCATTGATATAGTCTTGATGTACGTTTGCAGCATCCATTGCGCTGTCATAGATACGAATAGAGTACAAATCAACATCCGCCTTATCCGAACCTATTACTATACCGCCTCCTGAACCTATCTGCATAGAGTCTGTAAGCAGGTAAGCGAACTTACGAGCTTCGACACCGTCAATGTAGAGGTAGACGAGGTTAAGGTAATAGGTATTACCATTCAAGACGTAGGTGTACTTCTTAGGACTAATTACGAGTGCCAAGCGAATACGCACACCATCGTCTGTGTTCATAGCCTGCACATCAGCATTACGCTCACTTCGTGTTGCAAACATGATAGAAGAAGGCTTCACCTTAAGACCGATATAACCCTTCTGATACGGCATAGCGATAGAGATACACTCTGCATTGTAGTCAGACGTGTTATTAATCTGATAGTCAATTTCGATAGTCTTACCACTCTGTGCAGCCTCCTTGGCGAATGGCTTGTAATCAATAGTAAGGCGTGAGCCAGCAAGCAAGCGCAATGTGCGTGCGCCTTCATCGTCTGTCACCCAACCATCACGAGAGAAGGCAACGTTCTGCCACTCTGCACCGATATGCTCGGTATTGATGAGATTGCGGAGGACATTGCGGTCGGCATCGGTGTTATTTCTATTCTTTGCATTCAGATAGAACACCGCTCCAGCTGTTGCAGAGTAACCTTGTGAGTTATCCACAGGGAATGAAATTGCATCACGCAAACGCACCTCGTCTGTCGGGTGAGTTCTGAATCCGATTAACGCTGTAAAGTCAGAGTTATCGATTGTCTCGACTTCAAGAGATAAGGTATATTGCATCTTGGTCTGTGTCAGTGTGTTTTTAGACACATTCTCTTGAAGAATCTCGTTATCCTTCTTCATCAAGATAGACAGCGGTGTCGTTACTGCCTTGCCGTCATATACAGCATATTCCAGTACCTTATTCTCGTACCAGTTAAGCAGCTTCTCTGCCTTATTGTTAACGACAACCATCTTCACAACTTCGTTGTTTGCAACCGCTATAAAGTCGTAGCCTACTGGAGTAGTCTGGACAGTATTGTCTTCATTCGATAGCCAAGCAGACAAGTGGAAGATACCAGTTTTGTTTGTGAAAGGCACGGTGTAGGCTACAGGCGAAGACGTGTAAGTTGCGGTACCGAACTGACGCTCATACGTCTGTTCGTATCCTTCACCCGTAATTTTCACATGTAAGGTCTTCGAGATATTACCGCTGATGTAACATGGCAGCACGATGTCGCCTTGATACGCTTTCCACCAATTAAACTCGGAGATAGAAAGGAAGAGCGCAGACAGTGTGATACTGTACACTAAGGCTGGGGAGGTCTGCCCTGTCACCTCACCTGTGATCTTCACCATGATATTGTTTTGTCCGCTCTCTAAGAACTTGAACACATCAACAGTGGTAATCGTATTAGATTGACATCTACCACGAGCCTTACTTACGAAAGTACCATCGCCAGCCTTAGCGAAGATCTCGTAAGTACCCCATTCTCCTGTGTCGATAAAATCGCTCTGTCCGACGTCCTTAGTGCGAGACACAAACATAAACTTAATAGCACACTCACCTGCTGACTTAGATGCAGAGAGCGTAGTAGAAGGAGATTGATTGATAGCACGCAAGTAATAGAGAATGGTCTGTTGTTGCCCTCCGCCACCTTGCCCAATAGGGAGTTCAGATAACTTCATTGCCACCCACTGATCACCATTCCATACGAGTACACACGTATCAGAGGTGAGTTCGTCAACCTCAGTATTTACGTTGGAGAGCTGTCCGAGCGAGGGGCGGTTCTTTGACACGACCTTCTTCACACGCTCCTCCTCCGTATTCTGCGCATCAACGAGTTCGTTGACCTTCTCGGGTAACTTGTTAAACTCATCAGCGGTCAGTCGTCCGCCTGTCTGTTTATGTTCTAAGTAGAGTTTTTCTATTGACATATTATGATAGCTTGAATGGGAATGTATATGTAAATCCGTTGTTGCCTTCTATCTCTACACCGTGCGCAAGAGATAGAGCGTGACAAATGATGTCTTGAAGGAGTTTAGGGTGAGAGGAAGAATAACTCTCACCCGTATTATCTTCGATGCCACGGATAGAAGCTTGTGCGAAGCGGTTATCTTTCGTACGGCTCTCTGTTATATAGACCTTGATGTGCTTCATTAAATCCGCCTATACTTTTTCAGAAGCCAAATAATGATATAAGCAATAGAAGCTAACATAGTTGCAGAGAGTGCGCCTATTGCCCATCCGCCTACATCCATCTTTATCTTCTGCCACCTACTTAACTCTCGCTCAATGACCTTAGGAACCTCGATGTGTTCCTTCTTGGTAGCACGCAAACTGTCATTGCTCGCCTTATACCTGTTAATCAATCTTTGAAGCGTCAGATTGTCCTCAGTGGCATGCCAGCGGTCACGATAACGAACTATCAATTTCTCCTTGATGTTGCCTTGCTCATCCTTGATGATAACAACGCTGTCATGAATAGCGACACTATCACGGATGTTTATCACCTGTCGAGTGATTAAGCTATCCTTGATATGTACGCTGTCCTTCCTTGACATGTAGATAGTATCTGTGCGAATAGACTGCACAGGAACATACACTCTATGTGAACAGCTTGTGAGGCAGAGAGCCGTAAGTGCAAGTAATCCAATAAGGATTAACATTGAATACACGTAGTATTTAATATCTTTGTCGTCCATAACTACACCTTTAATGTGAAACACTGTCTGCGTTGTTTCCCGTCTGCACGCTTATAGCCGACATGCACCCAACGTGATGTGTTAGATTTCTCGATAATGATCTGGTCGAATGCGTACCCCTTCTTGGAGAACTCGTTAGCCATGAAGCGTTCAAACTCAGTCTGCTTACCATTGACAGGTTGCAAGTCAGCTGCATAGCCCTCGACATGTGCAGAGTTCTTTGCTCCACCAACAGCCTTGTTTAGCTCTGGTGAGCGGTAGCCACTTGTTACACGGATAGCAGGGTTCTCGAGTTTGTGAGCCTCGCAATACTTACCCCATTCTACACGAATACTCTCTAAAAGAGTAATCGTTTCTGTAAGGTGAACCTTCACAATAGAAGGAGGGTTATTGTTTATCTTGAGTTGTTCAGCAGTGCTGGATTGTACCAGCTCCGCTATTGAAAAATTTGCCATACTATTCTTCTATTTTTTGATTTACATTTTTCTCTTCACCAATGTAGTCAGCGACATACTGAATGACTTTCTTTGCATCTCTATCTGAAGCTGCACTAACGACTGATTGAATGATGCGCTGCATATCAGCAGCGGTACTCTTTCTCTCTCTTGCATGTTCAATGAGACTCTTTGTTTCTATGATGAGTAAGGAAGCAGAGAACAGTAATGTACAGATAGGGAAAGTCTTAACACCTAACAGAGAACAAGAAGTGAAAATCACGACATCGATAATCAAGGCGATAAGAAGAAATCGCCAATACTCACCAATCTTACCAAGCGTCTTGCGCATAAGGTGCGAAGTCAAAGGCTTCTTCAACTTATTTTGCGTATAAACCCTATCCCACAAGTCGATGAAGGCTGCGCTAACAACCAAAGCCCACATCACGACACATGTTATAAGATGTGTAGCTACAGAGTGAATAAACTCTGGTGTAAACTGTAATTCAACTATATCCATACGAACACCTCCTTTACAATAGGAAAAGAAAAACACCCACGATCGCACCAAGCATACCTGCACAGACATCGAGCCAATCGAACTGCTCCTTTCTGTAGTAGTAATCGACACTCTCTTTTCCAGTCATGATGAAGAATGCTGGTACCAATGCGAAGATTAAGCACACATCAATAGCATGTAAGGCCTTGCACACAATCATCGAAACGACAAGACCAGCAAACATGTGCAGATACTTATCGCTACCGATAGCAGCGAGCCTTCCGAAAATCCTGTAAACACAATCTAAAAAACTTTTCATATCACTATTTTATTTAATTAAACATCCATATTAGGTGCTGGTACAACAACTGGTGGCTCGTCGCCATTCGAAGGGTTGATTAGATTTCCACCACTATCAGAAGAGAAGTTGTTTCCGCCTAATTCTGAAACATACGACTTCGTAACAACCGTGTCGTAATAAACAGACCGCACAGAGTAAGACATCTTTTGAGCTACAACCGCACCTCCACTTGTAGAGCCTATCTCGAACAGTCCACCATAAATCAGTTCTCCACTCTCACCAATCTTAAGTGTAATAGGAGTTGTAGCTGCTATTATAGCCTTATTGTCGTCTGTGTATTGCTGTCCTAACTGTAAGGTTATATATTCATGTGACTTATCATCAAGCGTAGCAGTCAACTTAATATCACCACCGCCATAGGTATTCTGTTGAAAACCTCTATTGGTGATTTTCACAATGATATTAACACCGAGATAAGCCTTACCATCACGCTTGCTAACGAAGTATCTGCTGGCATTAATCAACTCCATATCTACTCCATACTTATTCACTATACCACGATGATTAAGCATTATCTGTGGCTGTCCGAGTTCATTCGCAAGAATGATGTTCGGATACCCGTCAACTTCACCGAAGTAAATTGAACCGTGTTCACATCGCATACGTACACGAGAAGCATCAATCGTTCCATCTGAAGCTACGAACGCAACCTTACCCTCTGGAGTCTGAACCTTAAATTTATTAGCAACGATGTCAAAGGTGCTATTCTCACCATCCATGTGCATACCTACAGCTTCAAGACCAGTACGCAAGTCTTTCACAAAGGCAGAGATTGATTTGCCACCAACATTAAACTCAGCTTCGAATTGTTTGGTGGTATAATGCTGTGCAGACTGCCAATCTTCAATACTAAACTCTTCATCCTTTTTCTTTGACTGAATGCAGACGAGCAGGTCGTTACGATACTTATCACCGTAAGTAGCATTGGTCCATTGGTCGCCTGCATCGTATGGAGGAATAGGTACGGCTTGCACGAACACTCGACGCTTACCATCAGCCGTGTCTTGTGCGTGCTTAGCTGCTTCAAGCGACTTCAACACGTCAGCGTCCGTTATCTCGTTCCATGAATACGTGTTGTCAGGATTCTTTTCAAATGAATACGCCCTACCGCCACCCGTCTCTGCATAGCTTCGATTATAGTAGATGTCATGCAGGTGCATCTCCTTTGTAGCTTCGTCCGCCCACTCGTTAGCAGGTTCAGTGGTGAGCGTTGGAACTACGTCACCAAACCAAATAAAAAGTTGTTTATCTGACTGCTGCATAACCGAGCTAATACGTCCCTGCATAGACTCTAAGAAGTCTTGCAGGCGGATATACTCACTACGATTAGCAGGGTTTTCAACACGTATTTCGAAGTTCTGTTTGTCGAATAAGAATATAGGACGAGGAAGGGTAAAAGAATTGATGCCCTTTATAATCTTAAAGTATGGTGCGCCTGTGCCTGCTGCTGATTGTATGATAGCACTCTGTCTATCTTTATCAGTGAGGTTACCCAACTGCACAACCTCGTCACCTACCTGTGGGACATCACTACCACTTGCGTAGTCATCTACATTTGTGTTATCAGCGATGTCGACATAGTCAGTTCCAACAGCGATGACACGACGATGCCAGTAGTGATTAGACAGCTGTCCTCCAGTATCTATCAAGTTGAATGTCTCGCACAGAGCAAGGTCATCCACTCGCATAGAGTTATAGATTCTGCGTCCGTCAGCATCTTCTTGACGGAAGTAACATCGCCAAGCTCCGACTATTCTGTCAATCTTCGAGATGACAAATCCACCAGCAGAGTTCACTACCTTGCCCTTGATTTGAGAGGTCTTCATAATCTCAACCTCTTCTGCGGTGAGCTTACGATGCACGTGCAGATACTCTGCATCGAGATGCCAGTTCCCTTCTTCATCCTGGTAGATAGATATGCCAGACTCTCCACGGACCGACTTACCAAACACGATACCCTTCATGAATGTAGTCAGTGAGTTAACGATGGTATCTTGATCAGTGCGAACGATTTTCTCCCAGTCGACACTCTTAGGGTCAAGCGAGCGAGCAGACTTTGCTTCGTCAGCTAATCCAGCAGCAATCTTCTGCGCATCCAAGGTGAGGTAACCTCCAATACGATCGAGCGCATTCAGTACCGACATATTGTCGTGGCGGTGTCCAAACGCACCATCACCCTTGTAAGCAGCGGTGACCTCACGTGAGAACCACTCAAGGATAGCTTCAGCTGTGGTAATATTCCACTTGTCAGAGTAAGGACTCTGGACAGGGAAGAGAGCCCCACTGCTTAGCGGTAGTCGCTCAAGCTCAACTAAGCGTGGGGCGATGGTAAAAGACCCTACATCTGGTATCTTGATATCCAACATTGCAGGCGCAGCGTCCTCTGACCTGGTTATGTTCAGGTAGGGACGTGCATCTGCGTACTTATAGGTAAATGTATAAGATGAAGGGAGGTCTTTTGTCTGCCAACTGACGTCGCTCTCTGTCACTACAATGCGACGTACATAGTTGCCTGTGTAGAGGAACTTACCCAAGGAAGGGAAGAAGTCGAGCAACCACTTACGTTCCTCCTTAGAGAGGAAGCCAGTGTTCTTCTTGTATTCTCTGACTGTATCAACACGGTACTCTTCTGAGTCGTTCTCAATCTCTGCCACATTGTGCGTGTGTTTCGCAGTGTTCTCCGCATCACCATACGCACGGAAGGTGTCGACACCACCGAGTGAGTTTTCGAAGAGTACCCACTGTTCTTCCTCGCTACGGATATCTGAAGCATAGTATCGCTGAATATAGGTGAGTCGAGTACCAGCACCATCTTCCACCCATACGTCATAGTAGCTTGGCATCTTGCCTAACTTACCAGCGATGACACCGTATTGCATCGGCATCGTCCACACCTTACCGTGAGAGAGGTTGCCCAACACGAGGTCAGACTGAACATAACTACCGTTCTCTTCTACGTAAGCACGACACTTTGCAACACAGTCCTCGACAGCGTAGTAACTAAGAAACTCTGGCGTGTAATAGGTAACAGGCTTGACGGTAGGCTGCCACGTCAGGAAGTTACGCTTCAACCAGCTTGAAGCGGTGTCAGCAAAGTTGTCGATACCAGCACGGAGTACGGTGAATTGCCAAGACTCTTGAGCAGCTGTCTTATCTTCTATGAGATTAACAAGGAACTCACGAGCAATGTTCGGTTGACTATAAATTGTAGTCGACTCCTGGAGCTGAAAAGACAACAGCGGAGTGACGATATTCTCCAAGTCTATCTCTATGCGTTTAGCCTTGTTCGGTGTATAAGTGTGCTGCACAATGATTTCATTCGAGTCTGCATACTTCAGAATGAATGTAACCTCTTGCGTGCTTGATATGATAAAGTGATTCATCGAGCCCGTCAGGCTGAGAGAATCAGGTTTAAGAATAATATCCATGTGCGAATTGTTTAACACAAAAGTACCCTATATATTTGAGATGATAAAGGACAGGTTTAAGACCCAATTAAATAGGGACGCACTCCAACCAAACCTCCGTTCGAGTGTATTCGTACTCTCCGTGTCGGAACCAGCCACCTTTCCTTGTTATTCGCTCAGTATATGAACGCTGCTTACCATATTGCACACCAACAAACTCAGCTGAAGGTAGAGGAGGGTAGACCGTCACGAAGGTCTTGTTTCGCTCTCGATCAGCAGCTTTGTATTCTTCCCAGCTGACTGACGTTCGTTTCTCTTTTCCAACCCACTTATACTTCACATCCATAGCCTTGAGTTGCTCATTGATCGTAGGAGCAGTGATAGTAGGTTCCATGAGTGATACTGTGTACAGCTCTGACTCTACAGGCTCATTCTTACCTCCAAGTGTGAACTTGAGCTTGTTGAAAAAGAACGGCACACCACGGATAACGACCTTAGCATAAGAGGATAGGTTCTGCTTTTGTGACTGAGATAGTAGCAGCTTCACCTTCATATCGTGAAGTGAATTGCGCAGTAGCAGGTCGTATTCACGGTAGAATTTTTCAAAGATGCCTTGTGGACCATTGTAATGCAAAGCGTAATCGAAGATGCGAGGATGTGAAGGCGCATTCACATCGTAAGCAGAGATAGTTCCTGCTGGACGACCGTCTGAAAGATAACTAAAGGCGAGTATCGTCTTTTGTTTATTGGCAGACTCAGAAGTGTTCTCCTTTGGCTCTGTCGCAACAACCATCTTCGAATTGAGCGACATGTATGAACCTACGTAGAGGAACTTACCCATATCATAGGTGAAGTCTTCCTCCTTGATTGTAGCCTTATAACTAAGCATTCGTAACTCTGGTATGAGTTCTGGAACCTTTATCTCTTTTGCTTCAAGTGTTTCTCCAGTGTTGTAGTCTTGCGATGCTTCGCCAATCTTCACCGTCACTTGGAAGTCACCAGACCATCCTGTCTTATAGATAGCCCCATCGACAGGGTCGAAGTAAGCGTTCGGGTTCGCCTTGACTAAGCTGTCTATATCGTCGTAGGAATCTGAGATTTCAGAATCAACCTTCTCCTCCGCTGAGAGTGTAACACGCTTATAGTCGTTCTCTGACTTATAAGAGAGCGTAGGTTCTTGGGTTACGCAATGCGTAAGGTCGGTGTTCGGAGTTTCGTTCAGCGCATCACGCAAGAAGATGATATCTGCAATGCGCTTACCTTCATCAGAGGTAAACTCACAGCAGAACTTCTTACGAAAAACTGAAATAAAATCAGCGCACGTAACATCAGGAACAAGGTCGGCTACCTTTATCTTTCCATTCACCAACACGTCCATCACATTGTTTACGACGACCATCTTATTGAAAGGCTCTGTGCGAGTAAAGAAGTTCTCTTGCAGATTATATCCAAAGTAAGCGAAGACACGCTTCAGAAGGTAGTTCGCACGGATGAATGGCGACATATAATATCCTGGTGCGAGCGTGATTGGTATGTCATCGACATACTCTGTGCGCTGCACTGCATTATAGAAGTCACAACCCTCACCGCTCATATCGGGGTGAAACGATGTAGCTGAAGGTACCTCTGGAAGGAAGTCGTAGATCTTATCGTATCTCAACACCTTTTCCTTACCAAACCCATTTAATACCTTATAATTAAGACCTGCCTTTTGTCCAGAATCGTCCGTGAAAAGCACTGGAAAGATGCCGTATTGCTCATTAGAGTTATTGCGAAGATTACGACAAAAATTAATCCCTTCTTCTACAGTGTTCACTCCTGGTATGAATTCGCCTTTGAAAATATCCTTCAGCTTTACCTTCTGAATCCTTGAATAGAAGGAGCCATCGTTAATGTAGAAGGAGGTTGATATTCCGCCCTTGTATTGAGCAGATAGCACCACCTGTCTACATTGAGCGAAGTACTCACCATCTTGTATCGCGACATCTGTAGCAGTCATCTTCACACGTCGACCGAACGAGTCAGGGAAACCGAGTATCCTGCGATTACGTTCTGACGAAGGCAGTTCGAGCGGTGTCGTCTGTTCTCCGTAATCATTGAAGAATGGATTGGTTCGTTCAACCTGGATCTGTGTGTCGGGCTTGAGATTGTAGTCTTCACCCTTCTCTATGTTAGTTATCTTCATTACTATGTAAGGTGTTAAGTCTATTTACTTCCGAATCTTCGTGCCTTGTCTTGTAGCTGCTGCTTCTGTTCTATCTCATTAAGAGAGACTGATGCAGGGATGCCGTCAACAGACAATCGGTCAAGAACATCAGTTAATCGCTCGATGAGCGTATCCTTGTAGGAGTCTTTAACCACACCACGCACGTCATTAACTGTTGGTGTGACATATCCACCAGAGGCACGACCTTGCGCCTGCTGAACGAGAAACTTATTCATATCGAGTGTGCGAATCGTTCCTGCACGCTGCGCACGGTCGATGATATCAATGAATGGTGCTACGGTAGGATTCTCGACGGCAGCGTTCGAAGCCACCCACTCCTTACTATGACCGTACCCACCTTCTCCGACGAGGACGGTTGGTTTGTCGATAAATCCACGTCTGTCAGGATCGTAATCAGCACGGAACATTTTACCATCCTGCCTACGCTCGACATCGATACTACCTCCAGACTCAAGACCAGTGGCAACACGTGCGCCTGAAGCAGAGGCGGAACCGCCTGCACCATTGAGCGACATACGTTTAACACGCTGACGTTCTGCATTAGCTGCTGAGAGTTGTGCAACACCAGTCACACCCATCAAGGCAGCAGCGATAGAACCTGCGATTGGTCCAAGGTCTGCATAAGCCTTCATAATTGAGGTTGCCGTGTCAGCTATAATCTGAGAGGCTTTGATTGCGAAGTTAACATCAGCATACTTCTTCTGTATCTTCAGTTTCTCATCCGCTTTCTTCTTTTCAAGTTCTGTGGTATCTTTGCCAGCCTTTTTCGCAGCTTCAATCTCCGCATCATACTTCGCATCAACGTTCGCTTCCTCTGCTTGCTGTAGTGCCTGAACAGCACCACTGGAGAGGTTAGAGTAGAAATCGAATGCCTCCTTCATTTTAGCAATCTTCATATTCTTCACTGCCTCTTCATATTCTTCTTCAGATATCTCTTTATTCTGAAGGTGCATCTTCAACTGATCCAACTCTGCATTATAGAGTTCCTGCTGTGAGACAAGACCATACTGCTGACGTATCTGAAGGCGGTGTTCTTCTGCCTGCTGGTCAAGAAGAGTAAGAGCCTGCTGTCGTTCCTGCTCATTGAGTACACTATCATCTTCTATCTTCTTACGACGTGCTGCATACTGGTCTTCGAATGTGTCAAGCCCATACTCCTGTCGTGCTTGTGCCTTTTGCTCTTCTGCTTTCTTCGCATAATCTACGATGATAGCAGCCTTAGCAGCTTCGTAAGCCTTTGTAACTTCCTTCTCACGTTCGCCATTCTCTTTTGCTCGTTGCAAGGAAGCCTGGTAATATCCATCCAAGAGGAGCAGCTTTGCATCGCATTCTTCTTTAAGTGTCTGTGGCTTAGCTGGTGCGGACTCCTGAATCTTCTCAAGAGATTCGTAGTATTCTTTTTCAGCCTCGATATAAGCGGTATTCGCTGCCTGCTGTTGGTCAGCGACAGCCTTAGCTTGACCTTCCTGCAATGCTTTCTTTTTCGCAGCGTCCTTAAACACCATATTCTCGGAGCGTTGCTGATAAGCCTTCTCTATGTTAAGCAAGTTTGTCTGATGCTGTATATTGAGAGCAGAGGCAGAGGCATTATATTGTTCTTGCGTAATACTCTTTTTTGCCAGAGATTCTTTCAGAGCATTCAAACTCTTATCGTAACTTCGCTTTTCTGCATCGAGGTCCTGAGTACGATCATGTGTGAAATCTTTTGTTGCCACATCGTCTGGATTAGGACCTTTGTGAGTTTTTGTTTTAGTCTTTGTCTTCCCTGAAGACTTACCATATTCTAAACTGCTCTTGCGCTTTTCCAACGCTGCGATTTGAGCATCAATTGCTTTTAGCCCTTTCGTATCACCAACCTTAATAGTTAGACGTTTTGCTTTCAAAGCCTCTATTTTTGCAGAAATAATATCTAATTCTGCACCAACAGAGCCAACAGGGGAACCGCCTTGAGGTTTTCCACCTGATTTAAATTTCTGATTGATACCACCATTCTGCTCAATAACTTTCTGTAAGCGGTCGTTTTGTGCAGTGTACTGCTGCACTTGGTCTTGAGCCACCTTCTTTCTCGCTCCGAACATATCGCCCCATTCTTGGTCTTTCATAATAGGGATAGCTTTATCTTTACTTATCTCTCGGAGGACCTTTCCATTTTTGTCAACAACTACATAATATTCATTAGTCATAGCAGAGCCAGGGGTAGCACCTTCGAATACTTGAGTCTTCTTCTGCACACGTTCTCCTGCTGCCATATTAATACCCCTACGTTGTGCGGCATTGCTAACGTTACGCCCCTTTTGGCTTGAGTCTGAAACGGTATCTTGGGCATCAAGAATCTTTTTCTCATTATCTTTCATCTTCTCATAGGCAGCTTCAGCACGAGCTGCACGACGGAGATTTTGGATATAGATATCTATAGCTTTAGTATTTTCGTTAAAAAGCCTACCTTCTCTTGATATCGTAGCATGGTAACCAGGAACAATAGCCTGCATATCTTGAATGGCTTTTTTCCGCTGATTATATGATTTAGAGGTGTCATGTATTGTTTTTTGCAATAACTTTATTTTTGTGATTTCTTCAGCTGTAGAGTCATTGACAGATTTCTGAATCTCTTTATTCTGTTTCTTTATAGCAGCTGCGGTGCGTGCATGCTCCAAATTGAAATTCACCATAGCTACTTTCACCTTATCCACGCTACGCATATATGAGTAGAGAGCAACTCCTGCTGCAACTATTGCAGTGACAAGAAGAAGAATAACATTTGCTTTACAACTTAAATTGAAAAGGCGCATCTGAGCTGTAGCACGAACAGTATTACCTCGCATGACATTAATAGCAGCTGCAACAAGTAAATAAACACCTTTAAGTGTTGTTACGGCAGACGTCCATCCTGCTATAGCAACCTTTGCAACTGCTGTTTGTGCTATCCAAGTTCTGAAGGCAGTATTAAGAACTGTCATACTGATAGTGAGGCTCGTAATAGCTAAGCCAAGTGCAGCTGAAGCTTTACGATGATTCATAAGCCAGACAATGCACTCCATGATACTAATCTTCATAGAGCCAAACGTATCTACGGCTTTCTCCTTAAGAGGGAGTAAGGCTTCTCCTAATTGTAACTGTTTGTTTTCGAGTTCAGTAGTTTTTTGAGCAGCGCGATCAGCAGCAGAGATGTAAGTTTCTCCTGCTGACGCAACATTTTTCTCGACGATAGAAGCTACCGCCTTCATAAAGTCTCCAGTTTCTTTTGTCTTTTCTGAGATTTCAGCAGCAGACAGTCCGAGATTGTCAAGAATCTGTGGAGACTGACGCCCAAGACCCGTTACGATAGAATCCACCATATAGTCAAGCGATTGTCCTGTCTGTTGTGCTTTAAGCTGAGCGAAGGTTAGGTATTTACCAAGATCTTCGAGAGGGATACGGAAATCCTTAGCTTTGACAGCTGCTTTCATTAACTCTATATCACTAACAGTTCCTTTGGTAGCTTTTCGAAGGTTATCAAGAAGCCCAGGTTGATTAAGATTGCGGAAAGCGTGAATAACACCATCAGCAGTCTCTGCCATACTGATGCCTTCAGCAGCAAACTCTTTTACCTTTTGGAGGGCTTTTCCTACCAGTTCTGCAAAACGGACAAATAGTTCACCATGGAGGAAAGACATGGCTTGTGGGTTGGCGTATTTTTCAACAAGGCTTTTTGAAGCATCGGAAAGTTCACCCATACGATCCCTAACATCAGAGAGTCGGCTGGAGAGCTTTTTCCAATCTTCTGGATTAATAGTTTTAGACGTATTGTCAAGCTGTCGTTGAAGACTACGTGCTTGTTGACGTAGTTGTGCCATAGTGAGAGCATTAAGGTCAAGTGCTTTCGTCTCAGCTGCGATTTGCTGTTTGAGGTTTCGAATCTGCGTGGCATTTCTGCCATACTCTTCACGTCGTTGTTTCCACGAATCAGTATTCTTCTTGCCTGCAAGTTCGAGAGATTCCATTTGACGTTGGAGTGACTTATTGCGCTCTCCAAGGTTATCAATTTCCTTAGAGAACTTACGAATATTCTGCTGCGCCTTGTCTGCCTTAGCATTTACAACGAGTGTAACTTCGTCTTCAGATAAATGTTTTGCCATAAATAAAATTGTCTGTTATTACCTTTTATAAACAAAGGTAATAACAGACAATAAAGTAGGAAAGGACAAAACTGTTTGTCTATCTGCTGAAAGCAAAGAGAAAAACGGGGATTCCTACAAGGGGTGTAAAGAGCATGCAGCAACCAATGTAAATAAGGCAAGCTCTCCAGCACCAATCGTCAGCCTTTATAAAGAAGGGCATTGTTATTAGTGTTATGATTATTTCGAGAAATATCCACATAGTTCTTGTTTTTAGCTCCTGCGACAAAGATAAGCAATATCCTTGAAACGCACAAGTGATAGTCTGATTATTTGCTTTCTATTGCATGGGACAATTGATCATGTAGAGAGTTGCGAACCTCGTCGGTAAGCCCATAGCGTAGTTCTGGGAATACGTGCTTATAAAGGATAGGCCAGACAAGTTTATTATAAAGATTAGACTGTCCTTGTGCTCTTTTCCCTTTAGGTTTTCGATATTGAATATCAAGAAAACGAAGGTGTAAAGGTATAAACAAACGTAATTCATACGAACCATCAGAGATTTGCTTTGAAGAAGCTCCACTTTGAGCAAAGCGTTGAAGTTCGCCTGAACGTACCTGAAAGACTGAAACAGCTGGTCTCCATGCTGCATAGAGACGATTAACTGCATCTGTCATTGTGTTATGAACGAATTTCTTTCGTATAAGGCTTTCTGTAATCATAAAGCAAAGATAGTTGATTTATAAAAGAGATTAAAGGACGAGGAACAGCACGCTTCACAACGCACTGCCCTCTACGAATTTAATAGAACAAACATTATATTTCACGGAACATCCATTTGAATTCTAAACCTTGCGCACCAGGACGATTGCAGAACTTATATCCTGCATCGAGAAGAGCTTTGGTTATTTGCTCTGCACACACCTTAGCAGAAGGGTCTAAATTGCGAATAGCATCTATTACCTCGGGGGGTAGAGAAGAAGTGAGTAGTTTCTGCTGGTGTCGAAGCTGGACGGTAGGTTGAAGACAAAGCTGCCACGTAGATACTGATGTCTGTTATAGGCTGCTCGTCGTTTTCTTTCTTCGTTGTCATTGTCTTAAGGTTTTATTGTTTTTGATTATCGGCATCTCCGTGTGGGTCAACCGAGGTGAGAAATGCGTTGAGATCCCTACGCAGCGAATGCAGGGTGTCGAGGAATGTGAGAGCTATTTCAGGCTTTATTGTTCCTGCATCTCTCCATTGGTCAAGAAGAAAACTCTCGATAGCTTCTAAGCGTTCTGTACGCTCAGAGATATAACCAGGATCGAGCATTGCTCGAAGGGTCTCAGAAGTTTTTTCGTCGAGATTAACGATAGACGCTTTCATTTTGTATTTCATTTTAAATCAATTATTTTCTTTACTTCAGACAGAGTTTTATAAGAACTCTTAAGATTATTCACTCGCTCTTCCCAACTATCCATAGCTGTTTGTTGACGAGAAGAAGCTTCGCCTGCCTCATGAACACCTCTATAATATTCGAGATAAGATGTCGCCTTAGTGAGTTGACGCTTAACATTATCTCTTAATGACTTTATAAGGCCTGGTGATGAACAGAAGTCATCTAACGATATGAACAAGCCTTTTTCAGCATGGTAGTCATAAACAGCAGGGTCGGTTATGATCTTCATTTCTCACCCCCTTTCTGAACACTACTTTTAATATGATCAGGCAAAGAATAATATTCGTCGCCATCGTCTGGTACAGACTGAATAGACTCTTGAGAAGAATCGAAGCCAAACATTCCAACAACATCCGTGAAACCGATGCTAAATATAGGCATCGGATTAGAGCTATTCTTGTAGACTGCGATAAACGCCTGGGGGTCTTCCCAAACTTTGAAGATGAATCTATCTTCTGCCTTTGGAACAGCGTTATATTTTTCTTTAAATTCTTCAACAACCTTGTTGAATGCTTTTCTGTCCGCTACAAGAACTCTTTTATAACTCTTCATACAATCAGCAAGTGGTGCGAGAACTTTAGGAATTGAAAAGGCTCTATTATAACAATCAAAGAATATCATTTCGCACCCCCTTTCTGAACACTATTTTTTATATTTTCAGGCAAAGAGTAATATTCGTCGCCATCGTCTGGTACTGGCTGAATAGACTCTTGAGAAGAGTCGAAACCAAACATACCATGTACTGGTGTGAAATAGATGCGCAATACACACTTCTTCGTAGAGTTGTTTCTGCGAACAGAGATAACTCCGATAGGATCTTTGCTAACCTTGAAAAGAAATCTTTCTTCAGCCTTTGGAATAGCACGATATTTTTCTTCCAAGTCTTCAACAACCTTGTTGAATGCTTTTTCGTCCGCTACAAGAACTCCTTGGTATTTCTTCAGACAGTCAGCAAGCGGTGCGAGCTCTTTTGAGATTGAAAAATCTATAAGGCAATAATCAAAAAATATCATTTCTCACCTCCTTTCTCAGCCACTTCATTAAGGTTCTCACAGAGGTCCTCGCTGAAACCTTCCAAAGAAAGCACTTCTTTATATTGAAGACGTATAACGGCTTCTGAGAATTCGTGAACAGTAATGATATGAATATAGCCTTTATCAACTTCGAGTTTATACCTTCCCTTTGCCTTTGGAATGGCATCCAATTCTGATTTTAGTTCTTTAATAAACGTCTTCAGCGTAGATTCGTCAGCCATAAGAGCTTGGTAACGTCGCTCCATACAGATAACAATAGGCTCAAGGTACTTCGGAGTAGAAGATGCCTTGAAATAATAATCAAAGAATATCATGCCTTGCCTCCTTTCTTAATTATACTTTTTAAATGATCTGGGAGAGTGAAAATTGCTTCACCTTTATCGGGGATAGGAAAAATCTCAAGGTTCTGCTGTTCGCACTGGGTAGAACTCTCGAAAGTTTGAAAGCCCCATAAGCCAAGTATGTCAGAGAAACCTATACTTATCACCGAGAATGGGATTTCGTTATCATCAATAGCGATAGAACTATCAGAAAGATTGAGCGTATATTTTTTATTCGCATTAGGAATCGAGTTAAACTTCTTATACACCTCATCGATAAATACTGCAAACGTATCAATGTCTGCTACAAGAACCTTGTTATATTTCTTTATAAATTCGGAAAGCGGTTCAAGGTCTTTAGGGATAGAAGGAGCCTTGAAATAATTATAAACGAAGATCATGCCTTGCCTCCTTTCTGTTTCTTTTCTGATTTATTCATACGATAAACTAAGTAGCCTGCACAGAGGGTTGAAACTACAGATGTAATAGGCTGCTGCTCGATGGCTACAGCTGCTACAATCACGCACAAAGATACAAGGTTAACCCGAATCACCAAACGACGGGTAACTGAGAACTCGCAGATACGGCTGTAGAACTCGCTTTTAGCGTCGAGCCAATGATTAATAGACTTGATTTTGCGCTGTATCGTAGCACGTACGTCGATAGGCTGCTGTTCCTTTGCAGAACTCTCGAATTCGATTACTTGTTGCATATTGCACTCGGTTTTGACATTGCCCAGAACCGCTGGGTACGGATACGAAAAAGCGGATGCTCTTCCTGTTCGTCAAAACCGAGATTTCTCCACAAGGGCTAAATCACATGGAAGGCATCCGCCATATCTTCGTTGCAGTAGTCTGCAATATGGGCATAAAAATAAGCCCAACGAAGTAATAAGTTCGGGGCTTGATATCATCTCGCCCTTGTTTGAGAACACTGTTCTCGGTTTTGACGGTTACAAAGATAAGGAGTATTTTTGTAACCGCCAAATAAAAACGCAAATATTTTTGCGTCACGCAAAAATTACCATTCGTCGCCTTTCTGTAACATTGCAGTGCGGAGAGCTGTTATGTAATTGTAACAAGCCATTTTCATAACAGACCCCTCCATTAATTTAAACATAGGGTTTTTCTCAACTGGTTCATCACTTCCTATGGTTTGCACCATTTCTGAAATGACCCACTTATATTTGTTATCTTTAAAATTTAACTCAAGTCTTCCTTTATATATATTATCAAAAGCTCCATAAATAACAAGAACTCCAGCATCTTTATCTTTAGATTTAATTACATAGTTAGGATTCTTGTATGTTGTCGAAACCCATTTGAAAGCTCTGTTATACAACTCTCCTGCATTAGTATTAGGAACCACGTCAACTCCTGTTAAGGAGTATGTGCTACCAGTAGCGTCAAATTTGCAGTTCTCTAACTCTTTCTTAGGAGCATTTTGTGTCTGCGCATTAACTCCGAGTCCAATAAATGCCATAAGTATGGCTAACAATACTTTTCTCATGAATCTTTTATTTTAATTTGTAAATAAAGTTCTATCCTTTTGCCCAGCCAGTATTAATATCATTACGCATGGCTAAGACGTGTTCTTTGTGCGAAGCTCTTGCTATAAGATGTATAAACTGTTTGTAGCCTTCACCTTCTATAATTATAGGATAATCCGAGATGCCTATAACTTGATGACTCTTTTTGTACTCTTCAAAAAGTGTGGAAAATAATCTGCTGCGATATTCTTGGGGTGAAAGGTCTTTATTCTTACCTTTAGTGTTTCGATTCGGAATGAAATTCATATCATCACAGAGGTAAAACAAAATAAGTCCTTGATGCTGTGCAAAAACACCAGCTAACCAAGTGGCGATTTGGTAAAGAACTTTATAGCAAGTATATTGCTTGCCAGCTGTTCGTTCAATGATAATTTCCCCTATTTGTAGATTATTATCAGAAAGCATCTGCTGAATATCGTCAGAGAGCAAAGTTATATCCGCGTCATTTACAGAAAGAATATATTTGTCACCGTCTTGGGTTTGAATAGAATATGTTTCTTCCATTTATAACATGATGCGTATCGTGAATTCTTCAGGTTTCATTTTGCGCAATTTCTCTACCTGAGTACGCTTGTTAGCTCTCATTTTATCAAGAATTCTCCTTACCTCAGGAGTAGCCTTGATAACGGTTGTTGGGATTTTGCTATATGCCATAATTAAAATAAGTCGATAGATGTCCGATGCAAATGTAAGAATAATCAACGAAATAAGCGACATTTTACGCAAATATTTTTGCGTGACGCAAATTTTCCATTATTTTATGCGTAAAGCCCCTCGCATTGCGAGAGGCTAAGATGCACCCATAGGCGATGAGTGACTTTTGTCTTAAGGTCAATGAGAACCTCGCCTAAATATTTTCAGCTACTCGACGGATTCGAGTAGATAGGTCCATAAGTGCGTTGCGCAGCTGCTCTGTTTCCTGCGTGTTGAAACCGCCAGTTCCTCCGTTTCCATCAATGCCATCCATTTTGTGGTAAAACCAAGAAGGAGACTTCTGAAAGTACGTTCCAGCAAAATCACGCCATGAAACCGCCATAAGGATGTCTTGTACTTTTCTTTTCATATCTGTAACCACTACTGGTCTTGTCATTACTGTTTCCATATCTATATAGCTATTATGTTTTATCTTTTTCTCTCCCCCTTGGTGAGGGGGAGAGGTTTGTTTTTAGTTGTATGGTGTCCGAACCATTGTATCGAAGAGTTGTTGTAAGTCTAACAAGAGCTCTGGATAACCATTTGGATAAGAGCGATTATAGTTTCTCATCCTTTCGAGGAGTTCCCGTTCTTCAGGTGTGACCTCCATCATTTCTTTTTTCTGTTTCATATTCTCATTATTTTTTTGACAATACAAAGGTACTACAAATATTTGTAGTATGCAAATATTTACTATAAAAAATCGTAGTAAGAATGAAGATTTAACATTTAAAACATTTTCGTGACTTAACGAAATTGATAACTATTGATAGAAAGTTTATTTTTCTCAATATTTGACATAAAAAAGCCGTAACAGTTCGGAAACTGCTACGGCTACAAAGAAACGAGCATCGTGTTTTATTTTTCAACGGTCACGAAGCCGTTGTTGATTAGGTCGACAAGGAAGGCATCGGGGCTGTCGGTGCAAACAAGATAACCCTCGAGCTCTCGTAAGCGGTGAGCGAAGCGCACCATATATTCTTCGTCCGTGCCTTCGCTATCGAAGCGACTGCCTGTGCGAAGCTGGTGAAGGAACTCCTCGGGGCTGTATGCTACAATCCTGTGACTGTCTCCTTTTATGCGGTAGGTTTTGAATTTTGGTGCATCTACTCGATGATGTTCGGGGACTAAATTATGAGGAAGTCGGCTTTGTAGCTTTGCTTCGGTGATAATAGCACCAACGAGTTCTTTGGGTGAGATGGTCGGCTTTTGCTGACCATCTCTTGTTTCTATTTTTATTCTTCTCATACTGCTAATTTCTTTGTTCTTATCTTTAGGTAAAGTTTTTCGCTTTCGGTGAGGAAAGGTATGTTTTGAAGGGTTGTGCCTGCATTTACCTGTCCTTGCTTTGCAAAGGTAATCATTTTTGCGAGAAAATGAATCCAAGCAGACATTTTTGTGAAGTTTGTTGAACCTCCGTGCTGGCGGAACTCAACCGTGCGGTGGCGTGCGTAAGCTTCGAGGTTAACCTTGTGGTAGCGGTTGTGAGCGAAAGCAGTTCTAAGGTCGCTAATATTAGAAGCTCGGTTGATTGCTATCTCTGAAATGGTAGCAATGGTCCTACAGTAGCGGTTGTTGCGTCTGCTGCGAGGCATAAAGTGGTCGATTACATTCTCAAGGCGTTTGTAAGAAATTATAAGGTTCTTCCAAGTCTGAAGGTCGAACTCGGCAGCGTCCATGTGAATGTGAAGTCCGCAAGAGTCGTTAACCTTAGCGTTGCAGAGGTCGAGGACCCAGCAGACCTTCTCAAGTTCCTCAAGTCCTTGCTCTCCGTGGAGGATTGGGCTAACGAGTTCGAAGGTGTTGTTGCCTGAAAGGCTGCTGTCGGTAACCAACTTCCAATGGTCGTTGTGGCCGGTGTGGTTGTAACGCTCAACGTTAACTCTGATGCCTGCTGCGGTAAGTTCTCTTGCGAGGCGTTCACGTGTGCAGTTGTAAGCTTCAATCTCAATACCGAAGTTGCGGTTGAAAGTGTAGTCGAGTTGTGGAAGAACTGTTGATGCTGCTTGTGCTGCGCTCTGTGTGATTCCCTGCATCATTCGCTTGTAAACGTTCTGCACAAATCCGTAGTTTCCGTTTGCTACAAGGTCTGCAACCTGTCTGCGTGTAAGTCCAAGGCTAAGGAGCTTCTGAATCTTTGAAGTCTTTGTTCCGTTCTCGTTGAGAATGTTCTGAATTTGCTCGTTCATAATCTTTGTTTTTTGAATGTTCTTTGTTTCTAATTGTACTGCTAAGGTAACACTATAATAAGGAACACGCAAGTACTATCGCCTTTATAATCAGTGATTTAGAAGTAATTATCTAATGATAAAAAACGATACAAAAAGGGCTAACGCATCACTGCGTTAGCCCGTCATCCTAAACAATCTTCAATCTGAAAAAACTATTAACTATCAAACTATAATTCTACCAACTTATTAACGACACAAAGGTAAGGATTTAAGGCTGTTTCGCAAAGGACCGACTTAAAAGGTGCGTTCCAAGCGTGTCAGGCGCAACACAATTGAGCATCAAGGTCCAACCAACCGAGGATAACTCTGTAGCGACAAAAGGAATCATCTCCGCCTTGTCGAGTTCGCCTCGAGATATCCAATCGAGTTCGCCTTCTTCAGCATCGGCAATCATCCAAGCGTGAATCTTAGAGAGTAGGCGAAGTGCAGAATCGGAGGCAAGCATATATTCAGCAGCGTCAGCACGGTTCGTCATCTTGCTTGCAACGGTGATAGCGATACGCTGGGTTACTTGGTAAGAGTTGCGTCCATCCGCTGACATATTTAGTTCGCCATAATCCACGAATAGGAACGAGCCCACTAACTTATCGATACGCTGCTTCAATTCTTCGAACGACTGACCATAGACATAGTTGGCGATCTCAGGGAGTCGCGACACATTGGGAAGTTTATCAAGAGACTCTGCAAGGTCATTATAACCAGGGAAGTCGCTCGCACCATTGGTAAGTATAGCACGAACACCCTCTTTTGACGGATATTGTGCGAAATAGAGAAACTGATCTTTAATCATAATATCTTATCGATTACAGAGATAGGCAGCCCTACCTCTTCACTGATTTTTAATTTATCCCAGCCAAAACCCTTCATATCCTTAACCGCATCGATAGTCTTCTTGCGCAGCACCTTCAGATAAGTAAGTACGTTCATCTGCTCTATCTGTTTTGCATTTCCAAGCCCCTCCTTGGAGAGGTCGTAGAGTGCATCAGAGGCATCGGTGGTGATAGGCTGCTTGGGTTTATGAGCAAACTTAGACAGCAGAGAGAATGAAGTTTTACTAAACAGATAGTTGTTAAATGCTTGAAAATTAAACGATATAGCCGTAAGCGTTTCGAGTGGAAGTTTAGCGAAATCGTTAGCTAACTCGTGCGCACGCTCAGAATTGTATTCTTTCTCTGGATAGTATAAGATTGCAGCGAGCAATGGCAACGACTCCTCACCTCTCTCGATAAGCCCCTGCGCCTCGACGTACTGAAGGGCAGTAAGTGAGCAGGTGAGTGTACCGAAGCTCGTCTCAATTCGATAACCAGGATAAGAACGCTCGCCAATCTGAACTAAAGGGATGAGCTGCGCACAGAAACAGAGGTCGATTACGTATTGATAGTCGAGCCTGCGCAGCACACGTGCAAGTGGTATATTCAAGCGATAAGGATCAATACGACGGCATAACTCGTAAGTATCCTCGTCTACACCATCCAAGACACTATTGTTATCAGGATAGTTTATCTGAAACATAAACGTGAGTTGTTCTGAGATTGCTACGAGATTAGCAATCTGCTCCTCTGAATGGAACTTGCGTTTGCTCCAACCCATTATATCGCACAGCCAATTAATCCGAACTTCTCCTGCGGATAGTTCGCCTGCTGCCATACGAAGGAAGTCGCCTACAAGGCGGATATACTGGCGGTCATTCATCGCATCCCAACGGTTAGGAATGCGATGTATTTCACCTTTATATACAAGTTCAATATCCCTCATTATGGCAACATTATAATATTATCATCAGGGTGATTGTACACTGAATTAGAGCAGAAATCTGAAACAGTCTCAGAAGAGAGCAGTGTATCAGCATTCGAGAGGAGTTCTTCCGCCTCACGATCGAGGCGGTCGGCAAGTGCGAAAATAGCACTGGATTCATCCTTTCCAGAGCGTGCAGCGTGACTATCATCGAAGAGGTTTCGAATCGTCGAAGGGAACTCGAGGATATCAAACCTACGGAGCGACTTTGCAATCGTCTTCTTCACCAGGGCAAGCAACAAGATAGGACGAATGCGCTCTCTATTGTCATCTGTAAGTTTCTCGAAGTAAATCGACATAACTTCATCGAGCGTTTCCTTCTGCAATGGTATAGTTCTGAAGAAGTAAAGATAAGATGCATCGATAGGATAGATTGAATCCATCTGATCCATTGTTTTTATTTCGCATCGCTCCAAGATAGGGAAGTAAGGTGTCTTGCGCCACAGTTCTGCAATCTCACCTTCAGTAGGTTCAGATAATAGTTGTACAAGCGTGTCGATTGAATTGCAGTAGTTTTCCATGTAAGAACGCTTCATCGCCTCCAGCTCGTACTTATAAACATTGACCTCGCTCTTCCTTCGATTCACACTATCAAAGATGATTTGATTTGCCATAGTCATGTTCGCCATAGCAGCACGCAATGCTTCCATAAGAGGAGAGTCTTCTTTCTCTTTTAAAAGCTCATCGAACACAGCACGACTGATTACGGTTTCGATGCGCTTACGAGCCGTAAGACCAGACGAACGCAAATCGTTCAGGTCCATATTAGTTTCCACTCCAGGCGCATAAAGACTGAAGGTGGAGAAGTTCTTGAAAATGTCTACGAGTATATTCATGACTGCTGCTGATTTAGTCTGTCTTTCGGTGCAATATCTTCCTGTCGCTGAGGAACCTCACGATAGAAGCCTATGCGATAGCCTTGCTTATAGAGGTCTGGGAAATTCAATCTGAGAGCGAGATTAAACGGCTCAGCGCATATCTCGTCCTCTGGTGTGAGCGACATTATATAGATAAGGTAGTTATAGTAAGCATCAGAACCCGACTTGCTTATAACACCATCCTTACTAACTGCTGTGATAGATGCATCCAAACCAACACTTGAGAGTAAGGCTTCTTCAGCTCGCTTATCGTAAGAAATCAAAGATTCGATATATTCCTTATACTTAAGGTCAATCGTTTCGATTCTCCACTGCTGCTCGTTACCAGAGCTATCCATAAATGAAATAGAAGAGTAGGCTTTGCCTTGGTTGTCAGCACCGCTCAGATAGTCGCCTATCTTACGCAGTTCTAATCGCATATACTCTACAAGCAACGATTCACGGTATTCAGTACCGATACTGATACCATTATACTTCACCAAGTCCTGCTTCTTAGACGAACGAATCTTATTCTCCTCGCATAGCTTAGCTAACTGATTACGTTTGCTGGACACCCACGCATTCGGAATGATGATGTGTATCTTCGCTGCAAGGGAATTACGCAAGAAGGAGTTAATGTAGGAGGCGGTCTTGTTACTACCTTGAATATATGGACGTGCGCCCTGGTGGGTTTCGTTCACACCGTAGAACTCATCTACTGATTTCTCTCTGTGGTGTGACACGGCAGCGAATAGATAGTTGTCAACTTCTGACAATGCAAACTTAGGGTATATCTTGTAATTGCCTAATCCGTATGTCCACCGTCCTACAGCTATGTTATTGAAGTCGCTATAATTAATCTGATCGTATGCTACATCCTTACGATTAGTAGCAAGACGACAGTGTTTATTCTCTAAGGGTTCAAGACCTGCTACTGGCAACATACCAATACGCTTACCACGTGAGAACCTCCACTTAACGAAGTAATCACCGAACCAGTAGTAGTTCTTGATACAGGTCTTAGCGAACTCCTGTGCAGATGTTTCCATACCACGATCTTGCCAAGAGTTCATCCACTCATCCCACGCAGGTAGTGCGGTGTACTCACGTCGCAGCTTACCACCTTCTACTGTCTGCATATAGGCGCATGGTCCATTACCATAGAGCATCTTAATCTCCTTGCTATACAAGCGAGGCAGCAGGCGGTTCTGTTTTATCTCCATCGTTACCTCTTCACACAGTGCGTTGTTTATACCACGCATACACACTTGGTATCCATTCACACTCATCCACTGGTGTTCATGTAGGCAAGTCTGTCTACCCTGTGGTACGAGTAGCCCTGGGCTTGTCGACAACTCTCTTCCTTCTCCAATCTGAAAGGAGAAGGTATTGCCGTCCATGACGTAGAGTCCAGCGTTGCCGTGCAGTTCAATACTATCTGTCATAACCAATTTATCTTATGTAGTTTATATCCGTCTTGTGGGAACCCCATGTATCTGATGAGGATACGATAGCACATCTTGGGGTTTCCCTCTTGGTCCTCGAAGAGAAAGAAGTTCTCGGAGTCGACCTTGAAACACTCCTCTGGTAGTTGTGTGCGGTACTTGCAATGTTCCTTGACTACCATTTGCTCGCCTGCCATCCCCTGTGAGCGAGCGTAAGGGAAGAAGCAGATAGTGAAGTCACCTTGTGGTACTCTGCTTATCTCTCTTGCCCATTGCATTGCCTCGATGCCGTTCAATTCAATTGTCTTCTCCATTACTTGCGAAATTACTGAAAATCGCTGTGGGAACAAAGGACGATTTTATCCCCTCCCTGTCATATTTCCCAACTTTTGGAACGTTGCACCTCTTTTCCTCAACTCAGCGGTGCGTGGTGATTTCGGTCGTTTGTTTATTTTTGATTTTGATTTTCAAAACGTAAACCACTGAAACACAATAAAATAATATTTTGACCTATGTAAATAACCTTTATTATTGCCCTGTTTTGGACATTTTTTATATCAAATATTGGACATTATTGGGTGTTATATCGTGATGTTTTCAGGCAAATCATCAGGATAACTGCTTAATTCCTTCTTGATAAGGTCGGAATAAAGCCCATATAAAAGGTAAATCATCGCACTTGGGAGCTGCGTTGTTAGTCCTGGTCTTCGCTTGAGTTCTTCCTTCTTCTCTGAAGCTTTGTCGAGTTCTATTCTGCCGTTGGTTTTCTTCAACGGACTAATCAAAATTGCACTGCAAAGGTAAGGGCATTCGTTCTCATCTATTCGCACCTTCGGAAGCAAAGGAAGCTTCTCACCAAAGAGTAACTGACAAAGTCGGAACTGCTGCCAGTGGTAAATGGTTGGCGCACCGTCGTTGTACAGGATAACTGAAAATCCGTAACTCTCTAAGGCTGCCTTCATCGTCAGTGAGTCAGTAGTTATCTGCTCTAATTCCTCACGTGTCTTGTTTCCTGCACGGTCAGGATAAAGGTGTATGACCTTGTTCACCGCATCCGTACCAAAGAAAGAATACACCTGCTGTGCAAGGTTCTGCTGGTCGTCGGGTATATACGCCCAAAATTCCTTGATGATGTCAAAGCGACTACCATAGTCTTTTTTCTGTCCGACGATGAGCGACTGAAAGTTACCAGGGTCGTAACCAATGTAGAGCGGTTCACGCTTATCGTAGTGACGAAGATAGCGAGCGGTCAGTGTGAAGTGGTCCTTAAGGTTCAGCTTAAGTATCTGGTCATAGATGTAACTATCCTTGAACTGGTGTCGCTCGTGGTCGTAGGTCGTAAAGAACTTGTTAGTTACCTCTTTGTGACGAATAGCACAGATAGCCGTCAAGAACTCATCCATATCGAGTGTGTCGAGCTGGGTCTTGAAGAACTTAGGACCGAGGATATCCTTATTACAGAATGATGAAGCACGGATATAGTAGATTGCGTTTCTTCGCATGTCCGCTAAGCGTGGTTTCCATCGGGCAACAAAGGCGTTAAGGCGTTCATTCTCCAGTCTGATTTTCTCCATCGTGACAGGGTTCTTCGTATTACGCAAATCCTGCTGAAGCATAAACTGCTTGTAGAGCGACTGATTGATAGCGAGCGACACACTGGCTATTTCCTCAATGAGCTGTCGGTCCATCTTGTTTTCGTATTCCTCAAACCAATCGTCTTCACCAAGGTCGACACGTGCCGTATCACTCACACCAGTCACGCCTTCATAGTAAGCAGAGCGACGGATGTCAGCTGAACCACCACGGAGGGAAGGGAAGAGGCGTGACTTTAGTTTCTCACCACTGTTGTGCTTCATCTCCTCGACGAAAGCGTGGACAGCATTACGACCAGCGACACTCTCAGGCTGATCTGAAGATACTAACTGAAGGTGCGCACCATTGCGGAAGATGACCGAATGCTTAGCGTAGGCAATAGGGTAGCGTGGTCGACGGAAGTGTGAGGGTAGCTTTGCTTCGCCCACCACATAGTCTATGCCATACTCTAACATTGCTCGCTGCTTGCCATTCACGATGACAGGTCGTGAGAACGAAGCCTGAATGTTAGGCCAGACGTTCGTCATCAAGGCGACGTAAGTCTTGTGAACAAGGAACGAAAGTTCACCAGGCATATCATTTGTAACACGAATAAGACGAGGAACGATAACGCCCTCCGTCTTACCAGTCGCACGAGCCCACTCTGCATAGAGCATATTCGGGTCGATAATATTCGCTAACAGCTGAACACGATTCATATAGTAATGCTCGAAGTCAACTGTAGGTTGTTCGTTGTTTATAATTTCATCAGTCATTTTGAATCTCCTCTACTATTTCTGCATCTAGAATGTCAGCATCACGCAGCAGTCGTTTCTTCTCCTTGTTCTCAACAGGAAGAGAATCGATAAGCTTAATATAAAAACCTTCGTTGTGCTTAGCAGCGATTTCTTTAAGATTCTTCTTCGAAAATCCAAGTTCTTCTGCTGTGAGCTCAGGAGAAATCAAGAAAAGAACACCTAAATCCCTATCTGCTTCTGCTATCTCCGAAGACCGACGACGACACTCAAGAGCAGCATCATAACACGACTTCATACCTTTATAGTCGCGATTAAGTGCGCAGAGTTTAGCAAGGTCTTCGTATTTGTTTGCAAAATTGCTTTCCCAAACCTTTATAGGAACATTGCAGTCAAGCTGAAAGTAGTTGATTGCCTGATAGATTCTCGCCATACAAGTGCGCTCTTCTATCTTTATCCGTTGCTCAGCGTTAATACGAAGCTTCAGTTTCTTAGCAGCTCTCGTAATATTACGCTCGTGTTCGAATATCTCAGCAGACCATTGCAGCTGCTGCAAGAACAACTTAACATCTTGAGGTATGCCTTCACAATCTCCATTCGTCAGGAATGCAGATATTAGGTCAGGGTGGATGGTGTCTAACTTCTCAATTTCACTTTTCATATTCCAAAGAGTTTCATTCGTAGGTCTTTTTCTGCACGCTCATTCTTACGTTCCTCGAGCAAAGTAATAGAGTCGTTATCACCTTTCTCAGCCTTCTTAGCAAGTTCAGCGTCTATGTTATACTCTCCAAGTGCGAGACCTTGCTGGTAAGCTTCAAAATAAACATCACCAGGAAGCGTTATGCGATACAGCAATGCTTCTCGCTTAGCTTTCCTTAAGGCAAGTAGCTGACAAATACGTTCGGGGGTATAGTTTAACGCCCCGAACGTTCTGACTTGATTTACATATTCATCTGATAGAATCTCTTTTACAACTAATTCTGACATAGAATTATTTTTTTAGTATCGTCTTCCGATAAGACTACGCCATCTCTCTCTAACAGAATAGGCTGCTGTGGAAACATAGACATAAATCTTCGTACAGTTGCCGACACATATTTAGGATCTATTTCCATTCCATACCCAATGCGGTCTGTCTGCTGGCACGCCATAATGGTTGAACCTGATCCAGAGAATACATCGACAACTACATCGCCATTCTTCGTACTATTAGTAATAGGATACGCCATCAGTGCAATAGGTTTCATCGTCGGATGGATTCGATTGGCTTTTGGTTTATCGAAATTCCAAATGGTAGTCTGCTTTCTGTCGGAGTTCCAAAAGTGAGCAGCACCTGGTTTCCAACCATACAAGCAAGGTTCGTGTTGCCACTGATAGTCTTGTCGACCCATTACAAGAGAATCCTTAACCCAAATGCAGCACTGTGCTATCTTGAAGCCTGCTTCTCGAATTGCCCTGCGGAAATTCTCGCCTTCAGAGTCTGCGTGGAAGACGTAGAATGAGCCACCAGGCTTGACAATGGAAAACATCACATTAAACACAGACTGCAAGAAGCGAAGGAACAAGTCATTCTCCATAGAGTCGTTCTGTATGGTAAGTTTGCTATCTCCTCCACCTTCGTAATTGACATTATAAGGAGGATCAGTGAGAATCATATCAGCAACACGTCCATTCATTAGCGCAACAATATCGCTTTTAGAACGACAATCTCCGCACATCAATCTATTATTTCCAAGTCTGAAAATATCACCAGGACGAGCAAACACTTCGTTATCCTCTTGTGGAAGAGTGTCAACGACATCTTCTTGAATATCAGCAACGTCATTTTCTGAGGCAAATAGTTTATCTGTACCGATTGAGAAGTCATTTTGTTTTACTTCATAGCCAAGATTGAACTTCGCAAGGTCATCGCCACTGATATTATACTTGGTGAATAGGAGAGTGTCTGGATTCTTCTGAGCGAACTCTGAGTTATAGGCAGCAATCTCTTCGACAGCTTCCTTCTTATTAGATGCTTGAATTTCCTCGTAGGGAATCTCAGGAATTTTGAAACCATAAGAGCGAAGTCCAAGAAGAGCTTTGCGTCTTTGGTGTGCATCTATAATCCAAAGCTTACCTTCAGAATCTTTCCACACTTTGAATGAATACTTGAAGCCACGAGTAATGATGAGCATCTGAAGCTTCGATAATTTGTCTGCATCAGGCTTTTTGAAATCTTCCTGAAGTTCGATAAAAGAGTCCAGCGGGGCAGTAGGCAAACCGCCCAAATTAAAAACTTTTATACTATTTTCCATTGTTATTATTTATTTTGTTGTTCAAGAACCATTTTGAACAGTCGCTCTTTCTCTTGGTACTTTTCGAGATTCCGCTTATCAGCATCTCTTTTCTCTTTACGATCCTTACGTTTAACGAACGATTTATAACGCTTGATGTTGTCGAGAACGTTCTTGTGCTGGCGGAGGAACTCGGCAGGATCAGTGCGGAGCAACTTAATGAGCTGGGCTATCTCTGAGCGTCCGAAGAGTATCGGGTGTTTACAGAGGAACTTACCAGTGTCGTTTAATGATTGCAGCTCGGCAAATGCTTGAAGATTGCGGATGCGCAGTTCTGCCATTTCAGCAACAGCCTGTGCGGTAGGCTTTGTCTCCAGCAATTCGTCGAGCTGCTTCATCTTTCGCCAAGTGTTGATGCGGTCGTTATAGATAACGGTTGCCATCTGTACGTCCGCATCTGTAAGGTTTTCCCAGTCTATTTTCGGGTACTCTTCTTCTTTTTTTTTGGAGTTGCTTTCGCCTTCTCCTTCTTAGAAGAAGCATCGTCCTTATCCTCTGAAGGCGCAGTAGGTTCCTCTGATGATTGCTCTGTAGACTCGTTATCTTCAGAACCCTCTTCAGATGAATCATCGCCACTCTCTCCTTCCGATGGGTCCTCGTTGCCTTCGCCACCGTCAGTGTCTGGGCTTTCATCTCCATTGCTGTTGAGTGTTTCAGGATTCTCGTTGCCATCTTCAGAAGAGTTTTTGGCGTTGTTGTTATCATTATCCTCGTCGGCTGCTTGATTAGCATACTCACGTCGATTACGTACGATTTCGTCGTGCTCGCAATGGTCAAGAAGAAGGAAGAGTATCTCTTCGTGGTTCTTCTCTGGTGAGAGGTCGAATCGTGTGAAATCGGTAAGGTGAGGTGCTTTAGCGTGCAGCAGGGCAAGGTCGGCTTCCACGACTGTTGGGCTTACCAACTTATGGAAGTGCGTTAATTTCTCTTTTGCGCTGTACATATCTTAATATAAAATGGTGAATAATTCCCCTCCCGTATCAGGGAGGGGTGAGAGGTTAGGCTTCAGTTCTTGAGACCTCGACAAGTGTTGTGGTGTCAAGAACACGGAAGGTGATAGATGCACCAGTCTTCGCTGTCCAGGTAGCACCCTCTTCGAGTACGAAGGTAGAACCGTCAGCAATGGTAGCAGGTTTATCGGTACCAGCACCAACAAGCGTGATGTATCTACCCTTGTCGCTCTTACTGAGTCCACTGACTGTAGCGATAGCAGCTGCTGCTGACGTTCCATTTGGAATCGTGTAAGTGTTGCTACCTGCTGTGATAGCTACATCTGTAGCATCCGCATTGATTGCAGTAGCAGCAGTAACAGCTGGGTTACCAGTGTAAATCAGTGGAAGGTCTACAGAGCTACGCTTGAAGGTAAGCGTGGTGTAACGACCGTCCTTATCGTCCTTAGTCTCAGTGTTAGAGAGGATGATAGGGCGTTCGAGTTCACCAACGATGTACCACTCCTTCTTCTTAATGTGCTTATAAAGAGCGATAAACTTACCACCGCTGTACTCCTCAATGAAGTTGTAGAGGTTCGCACGAGCTCCACCCATAACCATTACAAGCTGATTTTCGCCTGTCGTGGTGATGTCGCCTTTCTCTGTGGTACCAGTGAATGTTGGAATGTCGTGTGCCTCGAAGTAGTGTGGTATCTCATTCGGTTTCAAAGGAACAGGTGCAACCTCACGGTTAGCGTTAGGTTGTGGGAACTCCTTGGTGCGGTCGATTTGGTCGAGCGCAATGAGATAAACGATGTAAGAGATAGCACTACCGTGTGTATCTCTATCAGACACATCGTCTACGTGACCGAGCAATGCCATTGAGGCGAAGGTAACACCTGAACCAGCAACTGCACCGAGAGAGTGGTCAAGCAGCGCAGCTACTAACATGAGAATGCCAAAAATCGCAAACGTAGCCATGAACATATTGCGTGACTGACGATTTGCGTAGTTAAATCCTTTCATAGGATTATACGCACGATAGCGTTTCTGAATATTGGGCTTTTTCATTTCTATTTCTATTAATGATAATTGTTGATTTAAGAAAGGAACTGAGGTGTTAAGCCGTTACCGAGGCTTTTCATCCATCGACTTAACCCTCAGTTCCTTAGTCATTCATCTATCGTCCACCTGGTACGTTAGGTTGCAACTCCTTGTTGATGGTGCGCTTGCCACCGACGCAACGCTCCAACTCACGGAACTTGTTGTCAGCACCAAGGATCACCATGATGTAGTCGCCTACAGCTGTAGCGGTGAAGGCTGCCGTGATACTATCGAACCTACCACTATTGGTAATCTTTGGTAACTTAGTTTTGTCACCACACTCGATGCAGTAAGCTACACCAGCCTTTGCATTCTCGATATCGGTGATAGTTGTCAGTGTTGTGGTACTGTCTGTGACTTGCCAGAATCCATTGTTACCATCCACCTTATCGGTGATAGTTGCAGCAAAGAGGTTGATGAAGATCTGCTGCCACTCGTAGTTGTTCTTGTCCATCTCATCCTTAGTTGAGAAGCGACGACCAGTGAATGAAGCAGAAGTACCTTCTTTCCAAACACTCCAAGCACGAACCTGCTCCATGTTCTCTTGCATCTTCACAGAGAGCATCTCACCAGGAACAAACTCCAAGAACTGAATGTTACCTGGTTCGTGCAACATCATGAACGGTGTCTGACCAAGGTATGGCAACCAAATGATGCGCATTGTAGTGTCTGGTACCACGCTCAACGCACCCATAGGTCCAGTGAAGTCTGTATCCTTACCATAGGTAGAGCGAACGTTCTTAATCCACCATGCTTGATGGTTCTTGTTCAAGTAAACAACGTGGTTGTCGAGGTCCATATCCTCTGTGATAGAGGCACGAACATCAGCAATGAACTCCTGAACAGCTGGGAGGAAGGTTGCCTGTGTGTAGGTGCGATATGTACTCTCATTGTGTGGCTTGATGTCGTACTGGTGTACATAGCGCAACAAAGTGTAGAGAACACCAGTAGCAGCATTGAGGTAACTTCCTGCAACACCCTTATCAGGCTTCACGTAGATACCACGCATACGGCGTTTGTTCTGCTCAACCTGTGCAGCACGGAGAGTATTGAGCAGCTGATACTCAATCATCGTCCACTTAATAGGATCAGAACCCTCTTTGTTGAGATAGCCAATGTACTTACGCTCGAGTTCCTTCATTGGACCCCATTCCATCTTAATCATGGCATCGTCAACGTAACCATAGTGGTTCTCAATCTTCATACCGCCCTTGAATACCTCACCAGACTGGTAAGCCTGTGAAACCTCATCGAAGAAGGCGTTGAACACGAGTCCACGGTCTTGGTAGCCGTAAGCGACTGGGAAGAACTGAGTAAGATCGCGCACCTGTAGAACACGTGCGATGAGGGCATCCTGACGGAGCACAACGAACTGATCGCCAAGTCCTGCATTGTCTACTCCATCGTAGTTTGTAGCGTAAGTTCCCTTTGCAAGCGCAGCTGCATCAAGCATCTTATTCTGCTGAAGGTACTGATAGCGGTTCTTGAGCGACTTGGCGTAATTGCAAGCCTCCTTGTAGAAGGCAACGCCATCTACCTGTTCGTCAACCTCTGGCAGAGCAGCTGCTGCTCGTGGGTTAGCTGCAATCTGATTCCAACGATTCTTCATAGAGAAGAGAGAATGTTCTACACCGAAGAGATAGTCAGGAGTATTAGCGAAGCCATTAACGCTCAGAGTAACAGTGTTAATAGTCTGCACTGGTTGATCAGGAGCAGGATTTGTGCCCATTGCCTGAATGTCTGCACGCATACCCTTAATACCCTCAAGGATACCCTCAAGAGTTGCGTTGCCTTGCTGTGCAGGCTGCTGTTCACCATTATCATCAGCTGCTGCTGCTGAAGGCTCACCACCATTCAGAACTGACTGAATGGTGTTCAGCATCTTCTGAAACTCATCCGCCTGTTGAGCTGTCTTCTTTGCAGCTTGTTCAGAAGCAATGTCATCAGTAAGCGTACTCTGGTACTTCTTCTGATACTCTGCGATGAGTGAGTTAAACTCATCCTTTGTCAGGCTTTTGTCTTCGAACTTTTGCTTGAATCCAAGCATCTCGATGACACTCATTAGTTTTTCTTTTAAACTCATAAATAACTAAAAATTAAAATGATACATTTATATATTGTAAACGGCAGTTTTAAGATTCTTTGCCTCAGTATATTCACGACCCATCGTAGAGGTTTCAACGATTGCTTCTATCATTGTCTTGCTACCATCTGTCAGACCGAGTTCCATAGCCTGAGGAGTATAGAAGGTCTCACCACGTAAGACTGGAGCATCATCAGGAAGGTCTGCAAGTTTACTACGCTGTGAACGCACCTCTGATAAGAACTGTACATTCATTGGGTCGAGGATGTCTTTCACAAATTGTTCATCCTGACCTTTACGAAGATCATCGAAGACTTTGTTCTTCAAGTCAGACTTAGTTGCTTTTGCTTCTACCTTCTTAATACCGAGCTTCGCAAAGTATTCTTCGAAGTCGTAGAAGCTGCACATGGTACCGATACAACCTACATAGTCATTCTGTGTCATAGCGTAGATGCGCTGACCGTGGCATCCGATATAATATCCAGCTGAACAACACATCTGCTCATAGAAGGTGAGGATAGGTTTCTCGCAGCTGCGTAGTGTTTCGCTCAAGCGGTCGAGGTACCACGCTTCACCACCTGGTGAATTGATGTGGAGGAAGTGACAAGATATTTGCGGATTAGCTTCAGCTGCAAGCAGGTCTGATTGAAGCTGCTTACTTGAGAAGTAGTAATACGAATCGGACATCACGGTACCGAACACACGATGATAAGCAATACTGTTATCAGGCAGTTGCTCATCACTGAACTCATCTGTAAGGGTAATAGGAGCGGTGTTTTCTTGATTCGTTATCTTCTGAATATCCAAGAGAGCAAGATGTGACTCGAGTTGATACCAAGTATGACTACCAAGATAAGTAATCATTTCATCCTTTGTCATACCGAATGCTGACTTCACTTCGGGTTTTTCGGGTGTCTTACCATTGAGCGGAAAGGCGGTCAGCATCGCCTGTCGGAATCCGTCAATGGTAATAAATAAGGGCTTTCCCGATGAGAGTAGAGACTGTAATTCTTTCATCAATATTCTTTTTGATGCGAATTTACTATATAATAAGGTGTAGGCAAAAGACCTACAGAAGGGGGTCTGTGAGCATTTTACACTTGATTACGAGGTTTGCGGAGTTCAAATTTGAAGATATCTGAACTCGTGCAGGAATATCTGGCGTGCCAATGTTATGAGTTTCCCTATCAGATGTTTTGATTGTAACGATAGCACTTCTCTCTATTGCAAATGTCCTGCGAGTTTCTTCGTCGGGTAAGTCTATAACTATGGTTTTATCGCAGTTCCAATAATTACCTGCTTCATTGTCAGTAAGTTGTGGTATATACGTGAAGGTATCGGCAACGAAATCATACACTTTCTTCTTTCCTTCTCTATTTGGATTTACAAGTCTCACTTGTACGGTGTTTAAAAATTCTAACATATCATAAAACATTTGAGTGACAAAAACAATAGTTTAGTATGTATTAAAAAATATTAAATACATGCAACTTTTTGATACTTACGAACCTTCTTGGGTCTAAGTCGGTTGCGGAAGCGGTAGTAATTCTTCAATAATGCATCTGAAGATATAGACTTCAATTGATAGCTACGAATGAAGTCATAGATGATATCGAGGTTTCTCTTCTGTCGACCGAACTCTTCATTCTCCAACAGAACACGGTGAAGTTCGAAGTTGAACATCCTTCGTATCTGAGCTTCTATTTCCTTAGCTGCTGCTGGAGATAGGTAATTGTAATAAGCAGGATCTTTCCAAGGGCTGGCGATAACACCAGCCTTGCGCTGTGGTAAGTGAATACGGAGGTTGCCATTTACGACATCGGGTTGATTGCTACGCTGTTTTGTCATATTCTCCCATACGCAGAAGTATAGATCTGTGGTGCTTGGAATCTTGACACCACCAGTAGCAGTATCTTTACAATATTTTGCACTTATATATTCTGCAAGGTACTCCTCAATTTGAATTGTGACAACTCGTTTCGCAGTCCATTTTTTTTTCTCCATATCCTTTTTTAGTTTTTAGCCTTCCTACCGTCCTACATTCCTACAAAATTAGACTTAATTAACGCAAAGTTACACATTATCAATGAGATAACAAAAATTTATCACTCAAAAGTTTTATTATTTCACTCTCTTTTTTCGTCCTACAATCCTACAAAAACACATATTTTGTAGGACGACGAATCCAAAACAGAGAAAAACACGAAAAATCCTATTTCCTACAACGTCCTACAATCCTACAAATAAACAATTAAATCCTATTTCCTATAATAATAATATAACTATTTGATTTATAGGTATATACGTATATTATAGGTTTGAAAAGAAAAACAATTTGTAGGATTGTAGGATTGTAGGACGGCGTTTTTCTGAAAATTTATTTTCAAAAGTCACGTTTTCAAGGTTTTTTCTGAAAATTGGGGGTACGGGGGATTTTTCGCCACCTTCAGTAATAAAGAATGTGATATGGATATGATACGGTTTTGATATGATATGTGATATAGATAGAAAAAATGAGCCGTGCCTATTCATCCGAACTGGCACGGCTCTAAAGGAATTTGATACTTTCATTAAAAAGGTTCATCACTTCCGTCTGACGGCTCAAAAGGCAATTCTTGCGGAAGAGTTTTCTTTGGTGGTTCTTCAGTTGTGTTAGTTACCTTAGTCTCGACTGGCTTGCTTTCTTTATTACTGTCGTCAGCATAGTCTCTTCTAAAGTCTATATTGTATGACTCGACAAACTTGTCGTAATCTATAATGATAGCACTTGTAGATGTGCTCTTCTGCTTACGCAGCTTAACCATACTTCCATCACGAAGGTCTGCGTCGTCGACCGTCTCCTCCCATATGAATCTTCTTGAAGATACTGTTCCGACGTGTGAAGAATGACTACGCAGGTTTTGTTCTATCGTAGAAAGCGTGCTATTCTCATTGTTATATCCACTTCTATCGAAGATACTGAAGACTGCACTCAAGCGTAAGAACATAATGTTCGAGCCTGCTTCGAAGGTGAAGGTCTTTGAATCTCCACGTGAATCTTTACCTGTGACCTTCTTAGGTTGCTCGATAAGGAACTCACGCCCTTCAATGACTTGCTTCGTGTCAATCATATTGTTGACAGCAGTGAAGAACATAGCCAGCTTGTCCGTACTGCGAATGAGTGATAACTGAAATTGTACCTTCTCTTGAACAATCTTGAAAAACTCATCGTAGGTGAATGGTAGGCGAAGGTTGGAATATCGCTCTATCAGTTTGACAGTTCCCAAGAAGAGGGATGCTGTCTTCATCAGGCGGTCCATCTCACCAGAGTTAATGATGTCTTGCTTCAGCTCGTTATAAGCCTCTTGCTTTAGGCTTCTAAAATGGTCCATGAACATAGGACGAAGTTCCAGAATCTGAAGGAGCACGTTTGAAAGACCTATCTTGTTTGGGTCTTCAATTGTTTTCAGTTCTTCGAAGAGGCGCACTTCTTCTGGTGTGCGGTTACGAGGTTTTGGTACTTCGCAGACAATCACACGACTCATAAGTGCGTTGTCATCACGCTGTGGTGTCTCTTGACCGCAGATAATGACAGGAGCAAACACCTTATCGTTCTCAATCTCTCGTCCAGAAGTTCCTTTTCTCTTCTGTTTACCATCACCATCATACACGATACCTTTCAGTGCTTGAAACTTGGTGTCGCTGATATCCTTGTTATTGTATTCGTCAAGTACAACAGGGACATCTTTAAATGTACCCATAATGGTAGACATTGCAGCATCGGTACCAGTGTTAAGGTTGAAGATAGGTATATTAGGAGAAATGAACAGCGAGCGGATTGATATAGCTATCTGTGTCTTACCAGATGACATCGGACCCATGAAAAATGGAGCGGTGAAAAGTCTATCGATGCAGTGGATGTTGCTTCTGAAGGCGCACATAATTGCAAAAACTAAAGCCCATTTACCATTGTCGTTAATCTTATATACCTGGTCCATTAACGAAGCCCACTTTTCGAAGCTGACCTTCTTCTCAGCTGGGACCTCCTTGTACACAAGCTGACTGATGAGCTCGTACTTATCTGATTGCTTACCGCTTCCTGCGTAGATGGTAGAGAAAGCAGGGAGGTAGTAGTTATTCTTGTTATGGGTAACCACACCCAGTTCGTTAACAGGGTCGAACACCCACTGACCGTCGACGTTGTGAAAGATACCATTGGCAAAGGCAAAGAACTGTTCATCTGTCTTTCGACTCATACCTTCGCTCTGCTGATTACCGTAGGTCTTTACCTCCGAACACATTACGAAGTGGCGACTCATATATGTTTTGATAGCCTTCCATTGCCACTCTTCACCATTGAAGTTCACAGCTTCGTAGTTGATTAAAACCTCCTCGATTGAAGACATCTTCAGCATGGCTTTAGATGGTATTTCTATATATATAGGTGTCTCGTAATATCTACGATTGATACGCAGCACACGCTTATTCTGTTCGAAATCATCTGAAAAGATATGGAGTAATGGTGTCATGAAGAAGTCAGCGACTTGTGTCATACCATTACCATTCTTGTTGCGAAACATGTAGCACACTGGCTCGCTCTTCTTATTGAGGCGTGGGTAATACCCGCTCTCTTTCCACATCCTCCTGTACTCTTCGTTCTCTTGTACATATTCTGGTGGCTCGTTTACATCAAACTCTTCATCGTCGAGGTTGTCTGCTTGCATGCTAACCTTCATAGCAGACTTACGCTTGAGAACGAATGGCTTTCTTATCTCGTCAAACTGCCCCTTAGTTAGCTTGAGCAAAGATCAGTAATGATTTCTGTTTATGGTTATAACAGTATCGTCAGCGTAGGATGTTAGTTCGATACAACGTGAGACAAGAGGAACTCGGTCTCCATTGAAGTTTTCGAAGAACTTACCGTGCAACGCTATGTAATAGTCAAGGAACGAACCTGTACTATCACTGAAGGTCATGTCTATCCTAATACCTGCACGAAACATCTCTGTGAGAGTATGCAAGTAATTGTTTTCGTCGCCATCATCGGTAATATCACAACCTGTCTCTGAGGAAACAAAATAACAGTAGACACGTCGTAATTCTTGAATATCATTCGTAGACGGGCGACCAGACACATACACGATAGGTTCTTCTCCATATCCATCGAGAAAATCCTGCATAACAGAGGTAATAATTGCAGGACGGTCGCTTTCAATATTCTCCTTTAGCGCATCGATACCGAAGATACCAGCCTGAGTGTTTGTGTTGGCGATAGATTCTTTTAGTTGAGTACGAATGCTTCGCACCTTGTTATCGATGAGTCCGATTTTACTTCGGAAATCTTCTGCAATTGATTTAATGTACTCCAGGCGCAGAACAGAGTCTTGTACACACGCTACGAGAGAACAGATAGAGTTTAAGCAGTCTGTGACAACTGTCTCATCCTTGCAGCCTCGTGGAAGAATCATACGCTTGAACGCTTTTGGGAAAGGTTCTGTGAGCTCCTTTAACTTCTTGCTTGTAAGGCTGCCGTGTGCTTTAGCGAACTCGTCGGGGTCCATACCTTTTTCAAGACGGATGCAGCGCACCTTTGCCCCAGCCTTTAAAAGCAGTTCACAGTTCTTTAACGATGCCTTGACGCCAGCAGGGTCGGCATCGTAAATCATTATGATATCATCTGTGAAACGAAGTAATAACTTCACTTGATCTTCAGTGAATGCGGTACCACTTCCTCCTATAACATTCTCGACACCTACCTTATGCAGAGACATTACGTCAAACTGACCTTCGACAAGATAGGCGAAGCCTGTCTTTCCTATACTCTTGCGTGCCTGGTATAATCCAAAGATGTGCTTACCTTTCGTAAACAGAGGTGTTTCGCCTGTGTTGACATATTTACCAGTACCATCTTTTGGTGTGACGATTCTACCTGAGAATCCTACGATATGACCTTGCATGTCGTAGAAGGGAAACATTAAGCGGTCACGGAACCTGTCGTATAAGCGACCTTCACTATTTCCAAGCACATCTACTTCTTGCAATAATTCTTGTGAATAACCAGCTTTTGATAGCTCTGCAAGAGCAAGGTTACCCATTGGAGCATAACCTACACCGAAGTCGGTCAATGCTTTGTCAGAAAGACTATATCCACGTGATGCAAGGAAACTCTCTGCTTGTCCAAGGTTCTTCTGAAAGAACTTTGCAGCAGCATCTATTGCGATACGTTGCGCTTCCCTTCTCTTGTAGGCAGCTTCTTCCTCTGGTGTGAGTTCCTTGGTAGGGAACTCAATGCCTGCTTGATTAGCACACCAGCGCAGAGCCTCTATGAAGCTTAGGTTTAGGTGATGCTGTACAAAGGATATAACATCTCCACTTGCTCCGCACACGAAGCAGTGATAAGTCTGTCTTGATGGACTGACGACCATAGATGGTGAGTGGTCATCATGAAAAGGGCAGACAACCTTATAGTTCGCACCTGTCTTGTGTAGGCGAGTAAAGGTTTCTATTACATTTACAATGTTTAGAGCTGACTTTACTTTTTCAATGAAATTCTTATCTATCATATTCCTTATTCTTCATTTTCCTCGAACAAATCCAACTGGCGTGATTCAAGTGCCTCTTGTAAGGTTACGCCTAAGTATTCAGCTACCGCAGCATACTCTTTGCTGCTGATGTTTTTTCGACCATAGTATAAGTCCCAAAACCGACGTTGATTAATCCCAGTTTCCGTGTAAAAGGTTCTTGTAGGCGTGAAGTCTTCGGGGTGTCGGAACTTTATCTTCAACATCTCCATAAGTATGTTGCGCTTGACTTGCAATCCGACCGTAAGGCGATTGCGTAAAGCAAAGAGGCGAACAGACATAGCACTTCTGTTCAATGCTCTTCCCATCTGTTCAAATGACAGCTTACCAAGATTATTCTTAACAAAGGTAGCATCTTCTTCTGTCCACCGTTTATTAGCTATTTTGTTTCTAATCATATCTATAGGAGTCTAAGTTAAGAAAATTAGATCTAAACATCCTTCAGAAACAGCACATGGTTGTACTGGAGGTCAAAACACAAAATCGTTGTAGCTTCGGTTGGATGAATGCGCCCAAGTTGAACCTGAGCGTATATCCGTAGAGCTTCGTGTAATAATCGAAGTTCTCGTTCTGAAAGGTCTTGTATGGAGAATTTTCCCCAATTATCTTTATCTATAAACATTTCTTTCTTAGATATTCTGTTACTCCCTGTCTGATTTTCTTTCGTGTCGTTGGTGTTAATTTTAACTTTTGATTAGGATCCTTATAATGAAACTGAAAAGACATCCTAAATCCCATTTTGCGGATAGCCTTTTTTCTAACCTTTCGAATACTTGTCATAGTTGCTAAAATTTAAGGTCATACATTTTGTTTCTTTCCAGTGAGCTACCAAAGACTCCTATAAGGTCACCATCTACTTTATTTTCTCTCCATTCAAAATCAGTGGAGAAAGCCTCTCCTTTCTCATTCCAAATGATACCTTCATTCTCAAGGTGACCAGTTACTTGACGAACATTCGAATGGTTTAGCTTCATCTCGTCGATGAAGATTCCTAAGTTTAATGCGTCAATTGCTTTTTCAAATTCCTTTGTTTTCATAAGATTGTTTTATTTGTTTTACATTCTTTTTCCGTAGAATACTGAACATACTTTTCAAGTAAGTTACAGTAAATACCATTTATGCACATGCGATGAAAATCGCAGTGTAGACATTCTTTATGCATCTGGGAAGAGTTCGCATTCGGGTATGTTAAGATAGTCTGAGATTACCTTTCTCTTCTGGGGGGCTGGAGTAAAATCGCCTCTTAACCATCTATAGACAGTACTTTCATTAACACGGCATAACTCCATTATCTTTGATATCTCTTCTTTGCGCTGATTGGGAAGAGAATATATGTACTCTTTGAATCTCATTTTTATTTTTTTTTATATTCTTTTTATTGCGTCCTCGATATATTTTTATTATTTTCGTAGCGCAAGTAATACTTGCGTAGCGCAAATGTCTAACATTTATTTGAAATAACCAAATAAATGAGAGTTTATTTCTCTCATTTGTTGAAAAATAATGAAAATGGAAGAAGAAACTATTACTAATCGCATCGTTCAATTGATGAACAAAGAAGGGCATACGATAAATACGTTCGCTCGAAAATTGAATATCTCTTGGACTTCAGCTAATAATATCATCACTGGTCGCAACACACCTAACTATGATACCATAGTTAAGATTTTAACGAGTTTTGAAAACATTGATGCTAACTGGTTGATAATGGGGCAGAAAAGAGGAGAAGAAACTAATGCGGATAAACTTTACTCTGTTATTTCGATGCAACAGAAAACCATAGAAAATCAGCAGAGGACAATAGATAGATTAACAGCGAAACTCGTAGAAAACGTATCTGAAGATTCTGTTAAAAAAGTGGCAAATGCCGTATAATTAAGATGCGCCTTAGAGGTGTTTAAAAGTGTTTTTACGGTGTTTTTATTCAAACATTTTAATTAAAAAATCACTCAAATGTTTGATAGCGAAGACAGTGTAAGATTTATATTGTCGGTGAAAACTCGGTGAAAATTAACTAAGAACTAAAAATAGCCCTATTGAATATCAGCAAGTTAGAAAGGTAATTTTTTAATCTGAAATCTGGTCATCCCGACTGTGAAATATGATTACAAAAGAGGCTGTTATGGCCTCTTTTTTGTTTATAAAAATCATACAGATGACCTACTTTATGTCATATGTCCCTTTAGCCCATGTTGAGAGTGGGCAATAATAAATCCTTTCTTCCCTTTCTTGTAAGCGTGAGGATGCTTAGCACATGTTGTGCGGAGCCTCAGCACCAATGGTGCGCATGGTGAACATGCATGATGCGGGGACTTAGCACTAATCGTAAGGAGGTTTTTTAACCCTTCAAAAAGTTCTGTTACGTTCGAATAAGACAGATTGTCAGCGTATTACGCTATAATGTAAAGGAGGGAAAGTAGGGGGCTGCCTTCCCACCATTCTCCCCTCTTTCTTTAGGAAGAAGTGCTTTTATTCGAATTTTATAGATTTGATAAGTTCGGTGATATAGCCGACAGATACACCATTGTCGAAGGCAGATATGATACAAGCCTTCTCTTTCTTCTTATCAATAAGGATACAGTAACGCCAGAAAACAGTTTCTCCTTTTTTCTCAATCTTCCTTATACGGTATGTACAAGTGTTGCCATTAATGTTCTCTTGACCCTCTGCAATTAGTTGAGGAGAAACGTCATCGAAATTTTTGAGTATTTCCTTTTCCCAACTCCTATAAACTTTTTCTGTATATTCATCAGATAAATAGAATGCAGTTAGGCCCGCACTACCAACGTATTTATTGTGTATTTCGAACAAAGGGTCGATAGGTAACTTTTCTTTAAACTGTTGCCTTTCACAGGTGAAACCTTTGGGGATTGTAAAGATAAACACTCCATTGGTACGTTGGTTAGGCTGTAGCTTCCTACTAAGCATCTCTTTTTTCTGCTTAGCTTTGGTTGTAAAGTTCATTACTAAATCTGGTGTTCCTAAGAGGAATAGCACGACTGATGTGGTGAACAGGCCTATTATGACTGCTCGGTTCATTTGTGGCACATTACGACAGGCTGAGGGAACAACCTCCTTTGCCTTGGTTGAGACAAACAAATAGCCCATCCAGATGATTCCGAGGCAGAGACCACCGAGGTAAAGCAGGCAGTCAGCTGTCAAGTGTCCTTTTGTAAGGGAAGTGATGAGTATCAGTATGTTAGCAAAGATCATCAGTCCTGCATAGGCCTTAGCGTAGAACGTGGCATTAGCCTTGCGTCTTATAAAAGCATAGATGGTATAGAGTCCTGTGTAGCATAGTGTGAAAATGGTAAATATATTTGCGATTGCAATATTGCTTAACAGGTCTTCTCCTAATATATTATAGGCTTTCAAGCCGAGAAATAAGCTATAGGCAACACCAATGATGGCCGTAAGGAGATAGATGGCAAGAAACCCTTTAATCTGCGTGTTTGCCTCTAACTGTTGTTGTGTATAGGCAGATGTCGCTTTGTTCTTGTCACTCTTATTATCTTGTGTCCCTATCTGCTGAGGATTTTCAAACGTCTTTTCCATATCTTTTATGTTTTTAGTTATATTTGTTTCCATACTGTTTCGAGTAATAGTGGTGGTTATATTTGCCTGCTATTGCAGTTCGTTTTCATACTCTATGAGGAAAGAGTAGGGCAAAGATAATAAGATTTTTCAATATCTCGCAATGTTTACAATAGTTTGTTGAATTATATGTTATGTCAAAGGAAAATGTTTTTATCTCAAATCTTATTTGTATCTTTGCCTACTCTATTGGGATGATAAAACCAAAATCTATTGTATTACGTAATTAAATTAAACAAGAAAATGGCTACAATGAGCGTAACCTCTTGGGCAAATCTGATGCAGGATTCTCTGCTGTTTATTCATAAAAAAAATGGACTTAATAGTATCTCTTCTTGGAGAAGATGTTTAGATAGGGGCGTGTTCACGCTCTTTGCTTGTTTTCTATTAGGGCAGTCAGCCAATGCACAGAATTTCAGAACTTTGCGAGATGTAAAAGTAAATGAGACCGTACTCGACCTTTCAAAAACAAATTGTACGGTGATACCACGCAACGCAATGCACTCTTGTCATCGTCTTATTTCTCTCACCCTCCCTACAAAACTTGATTCTATCGGTACGCAAGCGTTCTTTGCTTGTGACGGAATCAGTGGAAAACTATATTTCCCAGCAACTACACGTGTGGTAGATGCATCAGCTTTTAATGGTTGTCGTCAGTTGACAGAATTGTCTTTCGACGGCTCTACACGCATAGGTGCTTTCGCTTTTGCTAATTGTCGTGGACTTCGTGAAGTTCGTCTTTCGGCTGTTGTTCCTCCTGTTTGTGCTGACAATGCTTTTGATGGTATAGATCTTAGCCGTGTGAAACTCATCGTTCCTGCTCAAGCAAAGAAGGCGTATCGTAACGCACCGGGCTGGCGAAATTTCTTCTCACGGCATGAAATGGAGAATGTATGCGACCCAGAGAATCTCCTCGTACCTCGTCCTCTCAAGCTGGAAGTTTACAAAAAAAGTCTTCCTCTCAAATGGAAAGATGTTGTAGGGGTAGAGGCTCCACTGGAATTGAGTAATGAAAAGATGCAAGCTGAGCGCATTCTCGTTGAGCGAACAGTCTATAAGAAAGGACGAAAGACTGGTCCGATGGTGCGTCTTGAACTTGACAAGTCGCTTACCAATGATGAGGCTTACACCTTGCAGGTGAATGATAAAGGAGTAACAATCAAAGGACGTACAGCGACAGCGGTGTTCTATGCATTGATGACACTCGAACAACTCTGTATTGGTAATGGTGTTTCCTCACGTTCAGTGAAGATTCCTGCGCTCAAAATTACAGACGAACCACGTACGGCAATCCGTGAATTGATGGTTGATCCAGTGCGTCATTTTATTCCGTTTGAAGATTTGAAGGGCTTTATTGTTGAGATGGCACGCTATAAGTTTAATGCACTCCATCTTCATTTGGTAGACGATCAGGCATGGCGTATAGAGATAAAGAAATATCCAGAACTTGTCGAGAAGGGTTCTGACCGTGTCGGTATGGACGACATGCCAGAGCGTATCAGCGGTTATTATACCCAAGACCAGATGCGCGAATTGGTTCGTTTCGCAGCCCAGTATCACGTTATGGTGATTCCAGAGATTGAACTCCCAGGACATGAGGTGGCTGCTGTTCACTGCTTCCCACAGCTCTCTTGTGTCAAGAAGCCTGTGCCAATTCGCTTGACTTGTGGTGTGAGCAATGAGTTACTTTGTCCTGCAGAACCTTTTGTTTATGAGTTTCTCGATAATGTTTTGACAGAGTTAGCCGATGTGTTCCCTGCTCCATACGTTCATTTAGGCGGTGATGAGGCTGGGCAGCCACCATTGGGGGCATGGTCAGATTGCGCAGCTTGTACAGCACTGAAGAAGAAAGAAGGGTACACAGAGAACTGGCAGTTGCAGCAATACCTCTTCGACCGCGTGATTAATAAACTTCAGTCATTGGGTAAGACACCAATGTATTGGTATGAACAGGAGTTTAAGACGATTCAGCCGGGATGCGTTGTTTATGCATGGCGACATGGTTTGACGAAGACAGCCATTGATGCTGCTGTGCGCAATAAGGCGAAGATAATGCTCTGTCCGGGTGAACACTGTTACCTTGACTATCCTCAGCAGCGAGGTGATATGCCTGAGAAGAACTGGGGAATGCCAGTCACTACACTCGAACAGACCTACCGTCTTGACCCAGCATGGGGGCAGGATAGCGTGTTTGTACGTGATAATCTGCTCGGTGTGAGTGGAACGCTTTGGAGTGAATGTATCAACTCCACAGAGCGTATTTACTATCAAGCTTTCCCACGTGCAGCCGCTTTGGCTGAGGCAGGATGGAGTGTACCAGAACGTAGAAGTTATAAGGAGTTCCTCAAGCGAGTTCGTCCGCTGACAGATGATATGCTGCGTCGTGGTATCGCTGTAAACGTAAGATAGAGTGATGCTGGTGGTTGTCAGCTTGTAAAAAGAAAGTCTTTACGATGACGACAGACCGTTATAAATAAAAGTATCATCACGAAGGTAATGAATTATTCTTCGTGATGATAAATATTTTTCTTCATGAAAAAAAATATTTCTTGTCGTGAAGAAAAATATTTTTTTTTATGAAAGTAATTCGCTAAAGGTTCAGACTTACACCAGCAACGACCCATGCGCCTGGCTGTGGAACATTCCCATAGTCAACGTAATGGGCCCCAAATAGATTGTTGGCTTCGACGTATGCGGTCCATGTTGAGGCTTTCCAACTCATTCGACTGTCCACAACGCCATAACTCTTATAGCTTTGTCGTTGGTTGTTTGTGTCGATATAGTTTCCCATTCGGTGTTGGAAGCGATAGTAGAAGCCAAGGTCAAGATTGCGCCAGAGGTTCAACTGGAGATTGCTGACAAATTTATTCTTCAGATATTCCAACGCATATTTGCTTACATAGCCTTGATTATCAACCTTCTTCTGGTGGATATAGCTATAAGCCACACCAAACTTCTTAAAGAATCTTTGTGAAGGCAGAAGCTGATAGAGGTCGAAATCGAGTGAAGCCTCTGTTCCAAAGTGCTTTATCTTTCCGAAGTTTACACTCTTCCATAGCACAGCTCCGTTAGCATCTAATGTACCATCACTAATCCAGTCGATAAGGTTCTTATGATTGTTCCAGTAAACGCTTGCCTTGGCTGTGACGCCCTTGTTGTCATATTTCACACCCGTTTCGAATGCTGAAAGTTCTTCTGGGCGAAGATGTTTGTCTGCCTTATGACCACCAACTGAGTAGAATAACTCTGTTACTGACGGCATACGGAGGGACGAATTATAAGAAGCATATAGCTTCCAAGCGTTTCCTATACGGTAACTTGCATCAACTCCGGGGTAAACATGCATTGGCATATCTGCTTGACTGTTCTTGACTGCTGTCAAACCAGCTGACAGCGTGAAGCGGTCAAGGATGATATTATGCTCAAGAACAAACTGAATATTTGTGCGATTAAGTCCGACTGTGTAGTCTCTGTCTGTGCCATGGATATGCTTTGGACGAGAGAGTGGTTCGCCGAGGTTACCACTGACGAGGTCTTCATTGCGTAGCTCTGCAGCAAAGGCTGTGCGTCCAAGGTTCCAATCAAAGTAAGCATTGAGGTTTACACCATAGATGTCAGTGCGGTGATAGTTGAAGGGATACTTATTGGATGCGCCACGGAAGAGCTCAAAGCGGTCCATATTGCGGTTCCAATAGATAGAAGGTCGAATGTGGAAACGGCCCCTTAGGTTCTCAGCTTGAATGGCTGTGAAGGTCTTGAAAGTGTGTTCAAACTGATCATCGTACTTTGCTGAATAAAAAGTATTTGATCCAAAGTCTTTCACACTCATACCTGTATGCCAGCGAACCATCATGTCTTCATCCGTATAATTACCTTGATAAAAAACTTTTGCAGTGCGGTAATCAGCGTTGAGGCTGCCTGCCTTGTTGCGAAGATAGCCATCACTGCGTGTGTAAGAAGCTGATAGCTGATTGTTCCAACGGTCTTTTGAAGCGATGTTTCCACGTATGCCAGCACTGAGATAGCCGTAGGAACCACCTTCAATATGGGCAGAAAGACTTGTCTTTTGTGGAGTTCTGGTTACGATGTTTATAGCACCTAATAACGAAGATGTACCATAAACGCGGGCTGCTGGACCCTCAAGGACTTCTATCCGTTCGATTTCACTGATGTCAACAGGGAAGTCAAAGGAGTTGTGTCCAGTCTGTGCATCACAGATATTGATACCATTAAGGAGGACTGTGATTTGCTCTGAGTTGCCACCACGAATACTTACGTCGGTCAAGGCACCTAAAGGTCCTTTTTGGCGGACGTCAACACCGACGGCATACTTTAGCAAATCGTTTACACTTTGTACTGGAGCCGCCTGAATATCCTCACGACTCAGTACAGTTACCATTCTCGCTTGCTGACTAACTGTCAGCGGTGCTCGCGTTCCAGTGACGTTCACTTCCTCCATCATGATGCCTCTGTTGGTGATAGTTGAGTCCGTCTCTGCCTTCTCTGTTTCAATACTAATGCCCTTGGCAGTAGCATTTTGCAAGGTAGCGACGCTCAGTACACCAATCAGAACCTCTTTCCCAAGAACAGAAAAGAGCGAATAGCCATGGTTGGAGAAGTGTTTAAACTTCAGAACGCTGCGCTTTTGAAATGTTGGTTTGTACATAATATAATTAAAGAAAACGTCGGAAGGTGGAGCTTTCCCCAACCGACAAACGGGTGCAAAAGTAATAAAAGTTTTTGTAACAGCGTGGATTAATCGATGATTATCGACTTTTATGTGGGTAAGGTGTAGAAAAACCTTCGTTTATGTACGTTATATTTGAGATTTTTACTACTTTTGTAGGCAATTAATTCTCGAAACAGACAAACGATTAATTGCACAATGAAAGCATTACGTGACCGTATCTTAAAGGATGGAAAGTGCTTCCCAGACGGAATCTTGAAGGTAGACAAGTTTATTAATCACCAGATGGATCCTAATCTGATGAAGCAGATTTGTGTGGAGTTTATCCGCCGTTATGCATCAACAGAAATCAACAAGATTATCACAATTGAAGCGAGTGGTATTGCTCCTGCCATAATGATGGGCTTTCTGCTCGACCTTCCTGTGGTCTTTGCGAAGAAGAAAAAGCCTTCGACAATGGGCGATATGCTTTCAACAAGCGTCTTCTCGTTTACCAAGCAAAGAGAGTATAACGTCGTGATATCCAAAGAGTATCTCGGTAAAGGCGACAAGGTGCTGTTTGTTGATGACTTCTTGGCTTATGGTAATGCGGCGAAAGGAATCATAGATCTTTGTAAAAAGGCAGGTGCAGAGTTAGTTGGTATGGGCTTTATCATAGAGAAAGCATTCCAACATGGTCGTGATGCGATTGAAGCAGCAGGTGTTCGTTGTGAGAGTTTGGCTATCATCGAGTCGCTTGAAAACTGTGAGATTAAAATGAGAGAAATATAAATGAGGTGGGCTTGTGTGCCCACCTTTCTTGTTTTATATGGTAATCATCTTTAACGCAAACGCTTCTTTAAAGCATTGAGATTACTCTTTAAGAGGCGTAGAACTAACTTTTAAGAAAGATGATGCTGTACTTTGGAACTACCAAAGCTACCCTTTTATTTCAGTAAAGAATAACATCTTACCTTTATTATATCGTTTTAAATAACAAAAAGAATGGAAAAGTCTAAGGAACTTATCTATGGTCTGAATGATCGTCCACCAATTCGTGAAACTATTTTTGCTGCTTTGCAGCATCTGTTGGCAATCTTCGTAGCCATTATCACACCACCACTCATCATCAGTTCAGCATTGAAATTCGACTTGGATACTACAGGTTTCCTCGTGTCAATGTCTCTCTTCGTGTCTGGATTGGCTACCTTTATTCAGTGCCGTAGGTTCGGTCCGATTGGAGCAGGTCTTCTTTGTATTCAAGGAACGTCTTTCTCTTTCATCAGTCCAATCATCGGAGCAGGTATGTTGGGTATGGTTAACGGCAAGATGAATATAGAAATGGGACTCAGTTACATCTTTGGTGCTTGTCTTGTTGCCTCTGTTGTAGAGATGGTTGTGAGCCGTCTCTTGCCTTACACACGTAAGATTATCACTCCATTGGTATCAGGTATCGTTGTTTCCCTCATTGGTATGTGTCTTATTAAGGCAGGTATCAACTCTTGTGGTGGTGGTCAGTCGGCTGTTGATGCTGGTACATTTGGGTCTATGCAGAACCTTGGACTTGCGTTACTCGTATTGGTTAGCATTATTTTCTTCAATCGATCAAACAACCGTTTCCTACGTATGGGATCCATTGTGTTGGGACTATTGATAGGCTGTGTAGTTGCTTATGCACTCAATATGATTGACTTTTCAAGCCTCAAAGGTAGTGGTAGCCTTAATATTCCAGTTCCTTTCAAATATGGTTTGAACTTTGATTTAGGTACAATCATTGGTATCGGACTTATTTATCTCGTAACAGCTGTAGAGGCTTTTGGTGATATTACAGCCAATTCGCTCATCTCTGGTGAGCCTGTTGAAGGTCCTGTCTTCTTGAAAAGAGCGCAGGGTGGTGTTCTTGCAGATGGTTTCAACTCTTTCTTGGCAGCCGTCTTCAATAGTTTCCCTAACTCTATCTTTGCCCAAAACAATGGTATGATACAGCTTACGGGTGTTGCGAGCCGTTATGTTGGTTATTTCATTGCAGGTGCTTTGGTTCTCTTAGGATTGTTCCCTGTTGTTGGTAAGGTGTTCTCACTTATTCCTGACCCTGTTTTGGGTGGTGCAACCTTGTTGATGTTTGGTACTGTTGCCGCTGCAGGTATTCGTATTATCGCTTCTACTGAGATTACTCGTAAGGCTGTGTTGGTCATGGCTATCAGTTTTGCAATGGGTCTGAGCGTAGAGTTGGTACCTGGTATTCTTGACAAGATGCCTGATATCATCAAGAACATTTTCTCAAGTGGTATCACCACAGGTGGCCTTACAGCTATCCTTGCTAATGCCTTTATCCGCATCAAGGAGTAAACTTAAGCAATATAGAAAACCAAAGAATCAATAATGATTTAAGAGCTTTCTGTAATAAAAAAGCAGTTTTTTACTATCCTTTCGGTACATTCTCCTTTTAAATGTTTATCTTTGCAGAAAATAGAAGGAGAATGTACCGATTGCGTTTCTCCGTGATGTATAAATTGATTCTTAACAGAACAGAATAATAACAAGACTATGTCAAATCAGAATAAGCAGCGTAAATTTACAAAGTCGCTGACCTTTAAAGTTCTTTGTGGACTTGCTGTCCTCGTATTCTTGGGCTTAATTTATAATCTCATTGTGGCTTCTGATGATGCTCCTATGACTGAACAAGAGGAGGAAGAGGTGCAAAAACGAAATGCAGATGCAGACACAATAGACATAGTAGGCGATTATCTTTGGCCTAATATGAAGCCTTCAAAAGAAGATATGATGACTGATGAGGAGAAAGCTGCTGAGGCTGATAAGGCTAAGGATGGTAAAGATGATAAGGGGAAGGAGGCTTCTGATAAGGTGCAGTCTAACCAATACGATGCTCCTATCGCTGCACCTGCTCCAGACGTTACTCCATCTTCAGAACTTCCTGCTAAGCAGGCAGCACCTTCTATTGAGAAGATGGAGGCTCCAAAGATTGAAAAGATTGAATAGTATAAGAACTGTTCTTTAGACTGAACAGTAGACTATAAGAATCTTCACAACTTTGTGTAAACGTTATTCTAATGCTTATAAAGTAGAAAGAAAAAATACTATAACGACTTAAAAGAAAGAGAGGTATGCAATGAAACGTTTAGTTTTATTTCTTTTTGTAGCTGTCCTAATGGTGGGTTGTGCTACAACTTATTATGATTCAGAGGGTAATCCTGTGTCAAAGGAGAAGATGAGTCAGTTGCGTGCTACTGCTGTGAAGGCTCATTTAGCAGAGCATCGCTACCGCGTCTTCGTGGACCGTATGTACCCTATGCGTGGTCCTGTTGTCTATTTACAGGACGATTGGGGACTCGAGGTGAGTGGTGATTCGGTAGGGCTTTTCCTCCCTTATTTCGGTAGAGCTTACTATATTCCTTACGGACGTGGTGGCGGTTTGAGCCTTGTAGAACCTCTAACGAGTTACAAGGAAGAACCGATGAAGGGCGGACGTCGTATCTTTATGACCACTCGTAATGATTTCGAGAGCTATCAGATTGTACTTGAAGTCTTCGATAATGCTACTGTTTCATTGGTGATTAATCCCAGTGAAAAGGAGACGATTAGCTTTTCTGGTGTGATGGAGCTTAATGATGTTTTTACACCGAAGGGTCAAAAAGCAAGTAAGAAACACCAGACAACATTCATGAAATTATGATTAACCGACTTAATACTTTGTTCCTGTTACTGTTTGTAAGTCTTATGGCATTCGGACAGTCGGCAGGAACAATTGCGTCTAAGGATGCTATGCTTTATGAGTCGTCTCGTCATCTATATGAGAAGGGTGATACGTTGACGATTATTTCAAAGGATTTTGAATGGCCAAAAGGCTTGGATGGCTCTCTCTTACCAGAACTACAGCATTATCTTACAAGCTTTTTCTTTAACCAGCCTTCTGAAAGTTATGATACTGGTTGGAAGCAGTTTGAGTCTTCGTTAGGTAAAGAAGTTCGAACTATAAAGGATGATGCGGATGCTGAAAGGCGTTTTTACGATATGGGCTTACGATGTCTTTGGTTGGAGCCATGCAGATATATTTCTTTTCTTGCCCGCTTGGAGGAGCGTAATGCAACAAGTGTCATTACGGCAAAGCATTCTTATTTTACCTTTGATCTTATCAATAAAAAGGTCTTAACGCAGAATGATGTGTTTAATCAGACACGTATGTGGCAGGATCCTAACGTTCGTTATCAGTTCTATGAACTGTTAGATTATACGGCAAATACGCATACTGAGGACTCTATAAATTGGGACCTTCTGCCCAATCAGTTTGCACTGATAGGACAGAATATACGCTTCGACCTTGGTGTTGATAGCGGTGGTGGAGTTTATTCAGAAGTAAGTAATGACATGGTAGATGTCCTTTTCTCTAAGAGTTTTAAGAAGTGGCAGAAACAGTCATTATCTTATGCAGGCACTAAGAAACTTCCTAATGAGGCTGTATATTTCTCCTTATCAACTGATTCTGTCTTCCCAGAAGTATTGCCACAGTTTGATGGAAATTTATCTGCGGCTATTGCGCAGAATTTTTCCTATACAGGACTTAACCCAGCAACAACTCCTGTGGGGAGAATTTACGCCTCTTTTATTGTTGATACGGATGGTTCTTTGAAAGATATAGTCTTTCTAACGGTAAATAATATCGAGTTGAACCGCGGTATTGCTGCAGCACTTCAATTATTAAGAGGTTGGAAACCTGCAATGCATAACGGTAAACCTGTAGCTTTTAGATATAACCTTCCCCTCATTTTACACTTCCAATAAGAGTCGTGCGGAGCCTTAGCACGTGTGGTGCGGATGGTAAGCACCAATGGTGCGGAGGCTTCGCACCAAGCAAATAGATGTAGATGTTATTGTCGGTAAAGAGTTGGTTCAGAGTCGATTAATGCTTATTTATTGCTTGTTTCGAAGGTGAATGAAACACGAAAGCATTTGTTTTGTTTCACCAAAGAGAGGAGACTGAAAGTTGATAGGTTATACTTATCTTCATTTAAAGTATGGTTGTATACCCTTCATCTTTCTTTTTTTCAGCCTGATATAGGAAGTCATAAATGATTTCTGTAACCCTTTCTTGCCCTTCGTTAGTAAGTGCTGGAAGGGTGAAGATTCTTCCCTTTGTTGTATAAATTATCTGAACGATGAAAGGAACGAAGTAATAATTGTAGTCGTTTATCCCTTCTATTTCATCAGCAGTTACTTCTGTATATTTGCAACGTAGACAATCGTAGAAACAAATATGGTCACCTTTGATGGATAGATAGTCTTTTTCCCATAGTTTTTGGCAGGCAACAAAAAGTTTGAAAAGGCAAAACAAAACAATATGAAGTATGATTGAGAGTGCGATAATGAGCATGAAAGGATGGGCAGCGTTTACACCTTTGTGCCCAAAGAAAAACCATATAAATAAGAAGATGGGGATGGGTGAGAATAACGCGTCTAAGAGTAATAAGCCACTATATTTGTATTTGATAACCATCTTAGAATTGTGTGTAGATAAAAGGTTGGATACTATGATGACTAAGATTAATAACTAACTGCATAACAACAGCAAAGATACATAGCTTAACAAGCCATGAAGAATTGATAAACTTATTTTGCAGCCAGTTATAGTCAGTCTCTCGAATACTATGAAGTTCTAAACTTATTAGAACAACGGCAAGCCATAGTGGGTATTCCATTAGGAAGGTGTAGGCATCTGAGAGGCTGATAGTATGCAGGATATTGTCGATTAATGTTGTAGCAGTTGTCATATCCGCTGCACGGAAGAATATCCATGCAAGAGAAACATAGCTAAACGTAATAAACCAGCTGATACCTTTTGTATATTTATTGTCTGGTATCTTATCCAATCCATTGTTTCGGCAAAACTTATGAATGACCAGTCCGATACCATGAAGTACACCCCATACGATGAACATCCATGATGCACCATGCCACAGACCTGCCACTATCATTGCCAAGAAGCTATTGAGATAGGTGCGAAGTTCGCCTTTTCTGTTTCCTCCCAATGGGATGTAAAGATAGTCACGGAACCATGTGGAGAGGGCAATGTGCCAACGATGCCAGAACTCTGTGAGGTTCAGACTCTGATAAGGGAATCTGAAATTGTCTTTTAGCTCATATCCCATCAGGGCGGCAACACCAATAGCAAGGTCGCTGTAGCCCGAGAAATCGAAATAGATTTGAACTGAAAAGCCTAATACACCCATCAAATTACCAAAGCCACTTTGGCTTGCTGGCGCATCAAAAACAATGTTATTGTATTGTGCAATATAGTCGGCGATGAGGGCTTTCTTTATCAGTCCGCAGATGATCAGCCATAAACCTTTATAAACAAGGTTCTCGTTGACATTGTCTTTCGGTGTCTGAACCTGTGGGAGCAATACTTCAGCGCGGGTGATGGGACCAGCGATAAGGAGCGGGAAAAAGGTAAGGTAGAAAGCGTAGTCAATCAGTTCTGCCGTCTTTGGATAGCGTCCCTTATAGATGTCAACGGTGTAACTGATAGCTTGAAAGGTGAAAAATGAGATACCGACAGGTAGTAACATCTTTTCTGGTGAGAAGTTGCTACGTAAGAGTTCGTGGAATATCTCAAGTGTAAAGTTTGAGTATTTGTAGTAGAGTAGGGGTAACAACTCTGTCAGGATGACAATGGCAAGTCCAATTTTACGCACTTTTCCACGCTTTAAGCGCATCATAAAGCGAGTGAGATACCATGAACTAATCGTAACAATGGGCAATAGCCACATCAAAACTCCATTCGCTTTGAAGGCAAAGAAAAGACTAAAAGCTATGACGTATGCCTTTGTCCATGTTTGGCGATAGCGGTTTAATCCTATGTATATGGCAAAGAAAACAAGGAACGAAGCCATAAATGGAAATGTACACAGCGACCAGTTCTTGTCTTGTGAAGACAAGAAGTCAAAGAAGGTAGTCATCAGCTGTGTTATATTTGTCATCTATTAATCGTTTATTTGCTGCTTGTTTCCTATTTAATAGCCTTCAAAGGAAGGTTGCAAAAGCTTTGTATTTGTTGCCTTGTGATGGGCTTTTGGATTGTTGAGTTGTAGCGGATTAGCGCACTCTTTACTCCTTATGAACTTAGCCGCGGTATCCATCCAGTAGGCAGCTGCTGCCCATGTAGGATGATAATGGTCGCTACCTCTTTTGAGTTTTAGGTTACGACTGTCAAAGAAATGTCCTTTTCCGACATTCTCCTTTATGACATCATTGATGCCAGTATCGCCATTCCAATTAGAAGGACTTATCCATACGAAAGGAATATTACCTATTTTTTTTACTAATTGTTGTACATATTGCGTACGATTGGCAAGGTCGTTGATAAATAGCTCATTACTGCCAAGGCAGATGAGTATGTATGTTGGCTTATATTCAGCAATGAAGTGTTCTAAGGTTTGGGTGGTTCCCCAACGCTCAGTAGAAGAACTATACCAGATAACGGTATATAGTTTGTGTCCGTTTTCGCCTGCATAATCACCCAACCTACGTGAAAGGCCTTCCACCATTGAGTCTCCAATGAAAAGGATTGTTTGGTTGCGATGTACCTTTTTAGCGGTATGCTTTGTTTGTTTTGTTTTCTCAATAAGCGGTCGGCTTAGGTTGACAAGCGTTATCTTGCGGATAGTATAGCTGCCCATTGTTATCTCAGTTGGGATAACAGAATAGACAATAATGGCTGCCATGACAGCAGCCATCAAGAGAAGTGTCTTTATCTGGGCGTGCATATGATTGTCTTATTTCAAGATAATTTCCACAGGACAGTGGTCGCTTCCCATAATCTCTGTATGAATCTTAGCATCTTCGAGGTGGTCTTTGAGACGTTCTGAGATGAGGAAATAGTCGATACGCCACCCCGTATTCTTCTCTCTTGCACGGAAACGATATGACCACCAAGAATAAGTAACCTGCTCTGGATAAAGGGTACGGAAGGTGTCGATGAAGCCATTACTTAGTAATTGGGTCATCTTCTCACGCTCTTCATCAGTAAAACCAGCATTCTTGTGGTTTGTCTTTGGGTTCTTAAGGTCTATCTCCTGATGGGCAACATTCATGTCACCGCATACGATAACAGGTTTTTTCTCATCGAGTTTATGAAGATAGGCTTGGAAGTCATCTTCCCATTTCATACGATACTCCAATCGACGAAGCCCATCCTGTGAGTTCGGTGTATAAACAGTTACGAGGTAGAAGTCATCCATCTCGAGTGTAATTACACGTCCCTCATGGTCATGCTCATCAATATCAATACCATAAGTCACGCTCAATGGCTTATGCTTTGTGAAGATAGCAGTGCCAGAGTAACCCTTCTTGTCAGCGTAATTCCAATAAGATTCATAACCAGGAAAACTGAGATCGAGCTGTCCTGCTTGCATCTTTGTCTCTTGTAGGCAGAAGAAATCAGCATCCAAGTCCTTGAATTGCTGCTCAAACTCTTTTCCTACACAGGCGCGAAGCCCGTTTACATTCCATGAAATAAACTTCATTGTATTTCTTTCTTTTCTATTGTTCTTAATTAAACATTAATGAATTTGTTGTTGTCTTATATTTTTCTCCCTATAAGAGAAAAGCTGACAGGTGTGTCAAAGTCGTCCTGTTTAGTAGCAGTTGCGTGTGCCTTGTCTATTCTCACTAAGCTGTTTATAGTGAATTGTATTGCCATCTCTGATCTACTCATCGTGTAGCTACTATTAAACAGATTATTCTTAAAGGTGACAACGCCTGTTAACTCGTAGGTTTCACTGCCTGTTGTTACATCAAACTTGAAGTTATGTGATAAGTTGAAAAGCACGTAGTCCTCTTGTGGTAGGAGTGTTGTAATATAGAATTTTAGGGGTGCTTCCTTCGCATTCAGCAGGGTTGTGTACAATGGAGATGCCGTATTCTTTGATACACCATTTGCTAACAAATTATAAGGAAAGTCGTTAACTATAATAGTAGAGTTCTTGTTTGCTGTCCAAGTGATTATTGTCAAGACTGAGTTGGGTGTGTTATTATCAGTTCTCAAAGTGCCGTTATAGGTACCGACCATGTTGTTGAGCGCTTGTCCCGCAGTCTTTTCTGCGTCAGGAATATTGTTGTCTTTTGAGCAGCTTGCCGCAAACAATGTTATTACAAGTGCACAAATGGCTATCGTTGTGGCTTTTATAGTCTTTCTCATAACTTTGGGTTTTAAGTTTATTGTTGGTTTCTTCTATATTCTCTTGGTCTCTCCGCGTAGCAAATCCATGAACTCATTGCGGGTCTTACTTGATTCAAAAACACCGCTATAAGCACTTGTTGTGGTGATAGAATTCTGCTTTTCCACACCACGCATCTGCATACACATGTGCTTTGCTTCGATGACAACCATTACTCCTTGTGGCTTCAGTGTGTCATTGATGCACTGCATTATCTGCTCTGTCAAGCGTTCTTGTACCTGTAGACGATGTGAGAAGATATCCACAACACGAGCAATCTTGCTCAATCCCGTTATATATCCGTTTGGTATATATGCCACATGCGCCTTGCCATAGAACGGAAGAATGTGGTGTTCACACATGGAGAAGAAGTCAATATCTTTCACAATCACCATCTGGTTGTACTTTTCTTCAAACAGAGCATCTGTCAATACCTTATGTGGGTCTTGTGTATAGCCACGTGTAAGTACCTGCATTGCCTTTGCAACACGCATCGGTGTTTTCTGCAAACCTTCTCTTTCAGGGTCTTCTCCTAAGAGTGTAAGCACCTGCTTGTAGTGTGATGCAAGTTCATCTAATCCTTCACGGAATGGTATTTCTGGCGTCATATTATTTTGATTTCTGATTAATTGTATTTGTTATGGTTCTCTTTATGATAATAAGGTGGAATAATCCTTAGAACTCTACAGGTTCAGTTGTCTTAATTGTTACCATCATGCGGATGACATTGGCATGTGGATAGCCTTCCTTTCGGAGTGTTCGCATAATCTTCTTTGCTGCATTGTAGTTGGTAAAATTACCAACAAGACACATCCAACGTGGTGGATAGAAGTGTACATAAACAGGTTGATCAGGGAAGAGTTCTTTCGCTTTCTGACCAGCCTTGTCTGCTTGTTGGTGAGCAATACGAGTATTACCACCGCTATAAACTTGTACACGGAAGCCTCTTACTTTCTGTGTACCTTTCTTTATACGTTTGGTCACAATCCGCGTATCTTCAGTCTCATCCCATGAAGGGACGTGCGGTCTTCTGACTAAACGTTTTACAACCTTTGTTCTGATAGGTTGTAAGGTACTGTTGTCGGGGCGTGCAATCTCTGGTTTATGGTCTTCAATCTTTGGTACAACGAGCTGTTTTGTGTCTGGCGTTTTGATTGTTGGACGTGCAGTCTCGTTTTGACCCTCTACTTTCTTTTGGTTTTTATTATTCTTCTTTTGTGCTTTCTTGCCATTTACCAATGCGTCAATCTCGGAACTTTGTGATACCGTTACTGACCCTTGGGCATTAACAGCCACAACAGCAATCAGCATAAAAACTATGATTGTAAGGAGTCTTTTCATTCTTTAGTGTATAAAAATTGAAATAGAGGTTGTATCAAAAATGCCAATGGTTGTTAACCAAGTAGCAATTTGATACAGCCTCTTAGATTTTCTTTGAATTACTTCTTCCAAGCGTCGATGATAGCCTTGAAGTCAGCAGCCTTCAATGAAGCACCACCAATCAAGCCACCGTCGATGTCAGACTTGCTGAACAACTCTGCAGCATTGCTTGCGTTACAGCTACCACCATAGAGGATTGTTGTGTCCTCTGCAGCCTCTTTGCCATACTTCTCAGCAACGATAGAGCGGATGTAAGCCAACATCTCCTGAGCCTGATCAGATGTAGCTGTCTTACCAGTACCGATAGCCCAGATTGGCTCGTAAGCCAAAACGATGTTCTTCCACTCCTCAGCAGAAAGGTGGAATACAGAACCCTCGAGCTCAGCCTTTACTACCTCGTTCTGCTTCTCAGCCTCACGCTCCTCAAGAGTCTCACCGCAGCAGAAGATAACCTTCAAACCGTTAGCCAATGCCAACTGTACCTTCTCCTTCAAAATCTCTGCTGTCTCACCGTAGTACTGGCGACGCTCAGAGTGACCGAGGATAACGTACTGTGCACCAGTGCTCTTTACCATAGCGGCAGAAACCTCACCAGTGTAAGCACCCTTCTCCTTGTCAGCGCAGTTCTCAGCACCGAGAGCAACACCCTCTGCGTCCAATACCTGGGCAACACTTGCAAGGTGAATGAATGGAGTACAGATAACAACATCACAGTTTGGCTTCTCTGCCTTCAATGAGTCATTGATTTCTTTTGCCAAAGCAACACCTTCCTGCAGGGTCTCGTTCATCTTCCAGTTACCTGCTACAATTTTCTTTCTCATTTGTCTTTTACGTTTTAAAAGTTGATATAATTTATTTGATTGTTCTTTTTGTATTAACCATTGCTCCTTTTGTCTCAACCATTCCTCACGTTTTCTTACCCATCGTGTCCATGACCAAATGCGATCGGCTACGATGAGGAGTGTCAGTGGGAAGATATAACAAATAAGAATCAATACAATTTTTGTCCATGTCTCATTCTCTGGTTCACGTCCTACCTCAATAAGCGACAATGGTGCGTTCAGTTCTGCTTGTTTCGGCAGGTCGTTATGGCTCCACTTATTAATAATAGTACCTTTATAAAGCAGTACCAAACCTGGGTTACTTCGAATAATGGTCTTTAGGGTTGTGCCATCCATTGCATAGAATGGATATTCGGCTCCGGTAATATCTCGCCAGTGTTTTACAGCCTTATCTGTACTTGCGGTCAATCCATAGAAACCATAACCATTCTCCTTTGCATATTCATAGATAGCATCAATCTCTCCAAAGTTGCTATCGTCAGCACGCTCCAATACAGGGGAAATAAGTAGGAAAGTATATCCATCCTTGGTTAGAATACTATCGGTAAGGTCCTCTCCCGTCTTTTCGTCTGTAATTGAAAAGTCGTGAATAGGCGGTTCATAACCCTTTTCAAGTATCTCTTGGTGCGTATCTTTGAATACCCATGTAGAATCATTGTAAGGGTAATCATTCTCTGTGAATTCTTTTGTTACGCCATTTTTCTCACAAATGAAGGTCGTCTTATAAGTCGTTAGCTTAGCCCCTTTGGGTATTTCCATTCCCTTTTTGATATTCTGTCCGATGTAATAAGGACGGAAATCAAAGATAGGCAGATGATAAAGACTCAGTGTGGAGGCTGTGACAATAAAGACAATCGTGAAATAAAAAGCTATCCACTGATTTGTTTTTGATACAAAGCGTATTTGATAAAGTGGCCAGCAGGCAAGGATGATGGCTGCTGTCAAGAGGATTATATTCTTGATGAAAGTCTGCGTATTCGTGAGGTGAATGGCATCACCAAAGCAACCACAATCCTGTATCGGATTGCTTACAGTAAGCCAAAGGGTCACAAGCGTCATCACCACCATCATGATAAGAGATAGCTTGCTGGCGAGTCGGCGACGAATAGCAAGCAAGAGCATCACACCCAAGGTGAACTCTATTGCTGACAGTCCGACAGATAAAATCAATTGTGCCCAATCTGGAATATATGCCGACAACTGCACCGCCTCTAAGTATTCTGCAATCTTATATTGCGAACCTAAAGGGTCAATCGCTTTGACGAAGCCCGAAAAGATGAATGTCAAAGCAAGTAGGGTACGGCTGAGGTTTACCAGTATAGACTTTATTTTATTCATGTAGTTTGATTGCTCCAAAAACAGCGTAGTTCATTATATCCATATAATTGGCATCGATACCCTCGCTGACGAGAGTGGCACCACCAAGGTCTTCAATCTCCTTAATGCGCTCAATCTTTGTTAAGATAAGGTCGGTATAGCTGCTGACACGCATATCGCGCCAAGCCTCGCCATAGTCGTGATTCTTTTTTATCATCAACTCGTATGACTCCTTTGCATAGCTGTCGTATAGTGCTAATGCCTCATCAGGTGTCATGTCAACGCTGTCGACAAAGCCTTTTTCCAGCTGGATAAGTCCTACGATACTGTAGTTTATCAGCGCGATGAATTCTGGGCGAATACCTTCACCCACCAAACTTTCACCCGTAATCTCCAAAGAACGGATGCGTTTCGCCTTAATAAAGAGCTGATCAGTAAGGGAAGATGGGCGCAGAATACGCCATGAAGCACCATAGTCATGGAGCTTCTTTTCAAAGAGACTTCTGCACTCTGCGAGTACATCTTGAAATTCCTGCTGTGTCTTTGTCAGTTGACTTGCCATAGTCTTATATTGATTTGACTGCAAAAATACGTAATTTCGCTGTAATAAACGAATGAATTAACAACTATTCCTGTCATAAGGGGTGGTTTGTAAATGATTGTGAGCGATTGTAAAGTTAGTCTGTTTTTCTGTTTAATCTTTCTGTTGAGACCTTATTGCTACCTCCGCACTATTTGTGTTTACCGTCCGCACCATTGGTGCTTACCATCGGCACAATGCGTGCGGAGCCTCCACAAATTACCAAGAAAGCTTCTGTGATGTAAGAGACTATTCTTTTTTTTATTATATCTATGTGCTTTTCTATGACAGAGGAAGTCCTCCAAAATTAAATTTCCTGTCATTTCTGTCATCTGTTGTTTGCTTATAACTGATTGAATTACAGCTGAGTTGTGTGAAGTGTTAATTGTGACGGCAAATCAAAATTAAACTTTTATTGTAGTATATGTGTATTTCTCTGAAAAGAGAAATTCGTCATTCTCTCACCAGATGAAATGTAGATTGACGCGTTCGGTGTTTTCATTTCTTTCCTTGAAGAATCTCTTAATGTTGTAGTTTTTAATTCTCCATATATTAACCCCGAACTGTTCATTATATCGTAATATGCTTAGTTCTTAAAGACCAATTTGGGTTTATAAAAGAAAGAGAGAATATGTCACTTTTCTATGAACATATCCTCTCTTTTGAAGTATTATAACCAGATTACTGTTTAATTATGACCTTGACATTGCTATTTGGTCTATTCTTGTCCTTAGTGTTAGCTATGATATTCTCTGTGAATATGATACCCTTACTGTCGAAATAATCCTTTTGCTGCTGAGTCATTGTTACTTTTATCTGTTGATTTTTCCCTGTAGCATCAGTCTGAAGTCCTACAGCTATATCCTCAATGTTCCCAGCTTCACTTATATCGAGAGATGAGAGTTTACCACTTGAAACATTTACTTTTTTCAATCCGTTTTTACTCCCTAACTTCAACTCGCGAATACCTGAATTATTCGTTGTTAGTTCTGTTAAGTGTGTATTATTACTTAAATCTAATGTTGTTATTCCTTTAACATAACTGAGGTTAAGTTTTTGCAACTCTGTATTCTGTGTTACGTCTAAGGAACTTATCTGCGTACTGCCCAACTCAAGTGTAGTTAAGTTTGAACCAGCAGCTGACAACCCTTTTATCTCTTTCACCGGAGAACCTATGAGATTGATAGACTTCAACTTAGTCATTTTGCTAAAGTCGTAGCTTTCTATCTTATTACTCCAAGCAACAAATTTTTCAAGTTGATCTTTATCGGATAATCCCTCTATTTGGGTCAATTTCTTTGTGTTACTTATATCGATAGTTTGTATCTTTGGTGAGTTCAATGTATTGATGTTTGTCAGTTCTCCATTGTTATAAGCTTGCAATGTTGCCAGAGCAGGAAGATTACTTGCGTCAATCTTAGTAAGCAGCTTGTTATTATATAACGCAAGTATAGTCATTTGAGGATTATTACCCACTTTCGCTTCTGTCAGTCCATCCATATGATGAGCTGATAAGAATCCTAGTTCTTTCAATCCGGAAATATCAAGTTTTGTTACTAATGGACTATTGCTGACTACAATAGAATTTTTCAAATATGGGTTTTTGTTAAAATTAAGTTCTCCTGCGAGATTCTTGTTTCTTTCAAGTGATACGGAGGTTATGTTACGATAATATTGTAGTTCATCAATAGATGTGAGTTTATCGTTATCTGTAATTGTCAATATTCCCTTGTAAGAAAGAATTTTTTCAAGGTTGTCTGCCTCGTAAATATCTAAGTTACCGTCTGCTTTTCTATTTAGACCTGAAACCTTTTTAGCGACAGCCTCAATCAATGGCTGATTCTTGAGAATGAAATCCTTAGCCTTAGTAGGATCAAGGGTCATCTCACCGAGGTTGTACACCTTAGCACGCTGGATGTTTACTTCCTGTTTAACCTTTTTCAAGATAGCTTTGCCATCCTCCAAGATAAATACAAGTGTCAAACCCTGTGATAGTTTTTGTTCTGGGAGTGCAATGTAATATGCTTTATTTCCCTCAAGGCTGCCAGACTCTGCTGTAAGGTTTACTACTGGAGAAGCTGCAGTGAATTTGTTTTGGGCAGCACTAATCTTACCATCATTAGCAAAAGTGATGGTTGATTTTATTGTACCTGCAAGATTTTCCTGTCCAACAGCAAGCAATTTAACCTGCTTTACTTCTGAAGTCCCTTTGATGGTAAAGCGAAGTAGTCCGCCAACATTGTATGCAATGAATGGTTTTCCACGCTGTGGAATGATGCCAACAGAAACATTTGCCTTTGGATCAAAGCTGCCTGCAACAGCCTTTTGATTCTTAGGGAAGTCATACTGATATTCTGCTTGAGTATTACTCTTAACTGCAATCTTTGCATTCTCCTGATAAGGATACATCATGAAGTAGGGGTATTGTTGATCAGCAGCTTGTCCCCAGAAACGTACTTCACTTCCTGTCGTCGGAGTCTTGAAAGGAAAGGTTTTCTGATATCTGGCTGTCTTATAGCCAATACCTATTTGGTCATTAGTCTGCCAAGTTACAGTTGAACCGTCTGTGCCAAGTACAGTACGTGTAACAGGCTGTGAAGAGCCAGCAATAAAACTCATGTCAACCAGTTTCTCGCTGGTTGCTTCAGTGCTATCAAAGTCGTCTTGTGAGCATGATGCTGTGGTGAGGGCAAGTCCTAAACACAGCAAGTATGTCTTAAAATGTTTCATTTTGTTCTTTTTGATTTTATTCGTTTTTGTGATAAGCTTAATCTCTTTTAATTAAAATGGTGAGTCGTCATCAGTACCATCATTAACTACAGGGGTTGTGGTATTACTATTTGTGAACCCCTCATGTTGAGTACTTTGAACACTATCCATTAAGAAATCACCTTCAGTCTCCATTTTCACCAGAAGAGTGGATGGTCTTTGATATTCTTTCTTCATTTTTGTCTTGTTTTATTATCCTAATTACGCTTATAGATGTTGTAAACCCTTTGGATTCTTTGTTATCCTTAAAGAACTTTGTTAAAATAATCGTACTTAGTTTTCATTCTAAATACTTCTGTCAAATAACTCCGTTGGTTTGTAACATCACAAATTTGTATTCGGTTATTATACTACTTTTACATGTTTTTAAAACTCGTTGTTAAGTTCTTTGCCTAATTTCTTTTAGCGGAGTGCAAAGTTAGTTATTCTTCTATTATTATTACATAATCAATTTGAAAAGTTTTCAGGATGAAGTCTTTGTTAACATATAAATCGCAGTAGAGGTGCTTTTGTTTGCTTTTGTTAACAGTTTACTGACAACTTATTCCCATATTAAGTGATAGTTGTAAACTCTTTTTGTACAATTCAAAACTTTATATGATAGGAATTCAGATATTGGCGCTTGTCCTCTTTTTGAGCTTCTTTTATCTTCGTAAAACTTTGTCTAAATCCATACGAAAGATATAAAATGAAAGAGCGGGAACGCCTGTTAGGGGTGTTCCCGCTCTGTGGGTGTATGTGTAAATGCAGTATAGTCTTATGGTGCTACTACTACTTTTACCCAGCTATTCGTGTCATCGTAATTGGCTCTGTTATCATTAGCACTTTCTAAGAACGGCTTTACTTGTTCTAATTTTGCCTTTTGTGCAGCAGTCATTGTGACTGTAATGTTTGCTAAGAAGCCATTTGGACTTTGGCTACCAGCATAAAACTTCGCCAAGTTTGGCATGTGACGTATGTCAAATGATGACAGTTTATTATGTGCAATACTTAATTCTACCAACTTTGTATTGTTTGATAAGTCAAGCGTTGTCAAAGGAAGGAAGGTGGTTCGCAAATATGTTAAGTTTGGATTATGCGTTACATCCAATGCAGACATCTCCCTTACATTATACAAGTCAAGCTTGGTGAGGTTTGGATTGTTTGATACATCCAATGAACCTACATGTGTATTTGACAGTTGGAGTTCTTGTAAGTTAGCACCAGCAGCAGACAATCCCTTAATCTCTGTAACAGAAGCATTCGTTAGGTTAACGCTACGCAGTTTAGGAGCGTTACTAAAATCCAACTTTGTTAGCTTCGTAAAGGGAGCCGTGAAATTAATAAGCTCTACATTATCTTGTAAGCCTGTGATGCCTGTGAGATTACCATCAGAACTTGCATTAAGTTCTTTTAATTTAGGAGTATTGGTTGTATTGATGATTTTTACGTTACCACTGCTATATGTCCAAAGAGTAGTTAGTTCTGGCAGATTACTTGCATCTACATCTCCCAACTTACCATTAGAATATAATTTTGCAACCTTTAGATTGTTGTTATCTTTCATGATGACCTCTTTCATTCCATTCATGCCGTGAATATCGATATTCTGAACATCGAGTCCAGTGAGATCTACTTTTGAAACATTTGGGCTACCAGTGATTTTTATGTCCTCTGTCAACTGCTTATATTTTGATAAATCAAGGTCTCCTGCAAGATTCTTGTTATTGCTAAGGTTCAATCCTGTGACATTACGATAGTATTGCAGTTCGTCAAGAGATGTTAGTTTGTCATTGTTTGCTATTGATAATACGCCCTTATAAGAAAGAATCTTCTCCAAGTTGTCTGCAGCATAAATATCCAAGTGACCATCTGCGGTTTTGACTAAGCCTGATACTTTTGTTGCAACAGCCTCAATCAGACCCTGGTTTTTGAGAATGAAAGCCTTAGCCTTAGTCTCGTCAAGTGTCATCTCACCGAGGTCGTAAACCTTGGCACGCTGAATGTTGATTTCTTGTTTAACCTTCTTCAAGATAGCTTTGCCATCCTGCATGATAAAGACAATCGTCAAACCCTGTGAAAGCTTTTGTTCTGGGAGTGCAATGTAATATGCCTTGTTCTCCTCAAGGTTGCCAGACTCAGCTTTGAAGTTTACCACTGGAGAAGCCGTAGTGAACTCATTTTTAGCCGCACTAATTTTTCCATCATTAGTAAAAGTGATGGTTGACTTTAAATTACCAGCAAGGTTCTCCTTCCCAATAGAAAGTAACTTTACCTGCTTTACGTTTGAAGTTCCTTTGATGGTAAAGCGGAGCAAACCACCAACATTGTATGCAATGAATGGTTTTCCACGTTGTGGGATGATACCTACAGATACATTCGCCTTTGGATCAAATGTGCCTGCAATAGCATTTTGTTCCTTTGGAAAGTTGTATTGGTATGTAGCTTGGGTGTTATTGTTTGCTGAAATCTTCGCATCCTGCTGATAAGGATACATCATGAAGTATGATACGTTATTGACATCTGGTGCTTTTCCCCAAAAATGTACATCACTTCCTGCGGTAGGAGTTGTGAAGGGATAATTCTTGGCAGTAGGAGAGTTAAAACCAATACCAATCTTATCGTTTGTCTGCCAAGTTACAGTTGCGCCGTCTGAGCCAAGTACTGTACGTGTGACAGGCTGTGAAGAGCCTGCAATAAAGCTCATCTCAACCAGTTTCTCGCTGGTTGCCTCAGTGCTATCAAAGTCGTCTTGTGAGCATGATGCTGTGGTGAGAGCAAGTCCTAAACACAGCAAGTATGTCTTAAAATGTTTCATATTGTTCTTTTTGATTTTATTCGTTTTTGTGATAAGTTTAATCTCTTTTGATTAGAATGGTGAGTCGTCATCAGTACCATCATCAACTACAGGGGCAGGGTTGTTACTATTAGTAAAGCCCTCGTGTTGAGTACCATGCGCACTATCCATTAAGAAATCACCTTCAGTCTCCATTTTGACCAGAAGAGTAGATGGTCTTTGATATTCTTTCTTCATTTTTGTCTTGTTTTATTATCCTAATTACGCTTATAGATGTCGTAAACCCTTTGGATTCTTTGTTATCGTTTAAAGAACTTTGTTAAATTGTTTTACTTCGTTCTTATCCTAAATACTTCTGTCAAATAACGTTGTGGGGTTATGACATCACAAATGTGTATTCGGTTGTTATACTTCTTTTACCTGTTCTTAAAAACTTGTTGTCAAGTTCTTTACCTAATCTCTTTTAACGGAGTGCAAAGTTAGCAATTCTTCTGTAAATAGCAGATAGTCAGCTTGGAAAGTTTTTAAAACAAAAACATAATTAACATATAAATCGTGATAGAGTTGTAGTAGTTTGCTTTTGTTAACAGTTTAATGATGGTTTATTGTCCTCTAATATGGCTTTTATTATATGAATGACTCGAATATGCTGTATAATCTTTTTTACCTAAATACTTGACTTAAATCATGTTGATTCGATTGTCATATAACAAAGTGTTGTGCACAAAATGCACATCCATTTAGTTTTGAACTTGTGAGAGTTGAGGAAAATATGTATCTTTGCATGACTCTTATTATAAAAGATAACATTATTTTATGCGAGATCTTTCAGATGCCGAATTGGCACAGCTTATAGACAAAGATATATTTCATCATATTTCAACAGCAGCTGATAAACTTGGATTAGAATGCTATGTTGTAGGTGGTTACGTTCGTGATTTGTTTTTGGAACGTCCGTCAAATGACATTGATGTCGTTGTTGTTGGGAGTGGTATTCAGGTTGCAAGTGAATTGAAAGCCATCTTAGGAAAGAAGGCTCATTTGTCTGTTTTCCGTAATTTTGGAACTGCACAGGTAAAGTATAAGAATATAGAGGTGGAATTTGTTGGTGCACGAAAGGAAAGTTATAGCCACGACAGTAGGAAACCAATAGTTGAAGACGGTACATTAGAAGATGATCAGAACCGTCGTGACTTTACGATTAATGCAATGGCGGTGTGTTTGAATAAAGCGCGTTTTGGAGAATTGGTAGACCCATTTGGAGGCATTGATGACCTTTGGGATGGTATTATCCGTACACCACTTGATCCAGATGTAACCTTCTCAGATGATCCATTGCGCATGATGCGTTGTGTACGTTTTGCTACACAGCTTAACTTCTTCATAGAAGACGAGACCTTCGAAGCTTTGGAGCGTAATGCAGAGCGAATCAAGATTATTAGTGGAGAGCGTATTGAGGAGGAGTTGAATAAGATAATGATGACAGCAACTCCAAGCAAGGGTTTTATAGAGTTGTATCGTTGTGGACTCTTACAGCTCATACTGCCAGAGCTTGTAGCACTTGACGTTGTAGACACAAGAAATGGACGTGCACATAAGAATAACTTCTATCACACCTTAGAGGTGTTAGATAATATTTGTAAACATACGGATAATCTTTGGTTGAGGTGGTCGGCATTGTTGCATGATGTCGGTAAGGCTAAGTGTAAACGTTGGGATGCAACAGTAGGATGGACCTTTCATAATCACAACTTTGTGGGTGCAAAGATGGTCCCAACTATCTTCCGTCGTCTTAAACTCCCGATGGATAGCAAGATGAAGTATGTGCAGAAACAAGTTGATTTACACATGCGTCCGATTGCTATTGCTGATGAGGAGGTAACTGATTCTGCTGTACGTCGATTGATGAATGATGCTGGTGATGACATAGATGACTTGATGACACTCTGTGAGGCAGATATAACAAGTAAGAATGCTGTTCGAAAACAACGCTTCTTGGATAATTTCCGTATTGTTCGTGAGAAACTAAAGGACTTGAAAGATCGTGATTATAAGCGTCTTTTACAACCTTGTGTTGATGGAAACGAGATAATGGAGATGTTTAATTTGAAGCCAAGTAGGGAGGTCGGTGTGTTAAAACAAACACTGAAAGATGCTGTACTTGACAATAGAGTCCCTAATGAACGTGAACCACTTTTAGCTTTGTTGAGAGAAAAGGCAAGGGAACTTGGTTTAATATAGCCAATTATTGTTAAAAAAGAAGCTATGAACAGAGTTGAATTAAATAATAATATGTAAATTTGCACACTGAAAACTATAGTGATATAACATAGTTTTCAGTGTGTTTTTCTTTTATAGTAGATTGACTTACTGTATGCAGGTTAAACTTTAGTCTGCCCTGTTGAATTAAGATAAACAAAGAATATATATTAAATAGGTATGAAGAGAAAAAGTATCTTATTGTCTGCTATAGCAGCAATGGCAGTGTTACTTACCAGTTGTGGAGGAGGAAAACAAAGCCTTCCAACAAACGATGAGTATCCAGTGGTTACAATTGGTGCAGCTAATGCACAGTTGAAAACGACATTCCCAGCAACTATTAAGGGTGTGCAGGATGTTGAGGTACGTCCAAAAGTTAGTGGTTTTATCACGAAACTTTATGTACATGAAGGTGAGTATGTTCGTGCTGGACAGGTTCTCTTCGTGGTAGATAACTCTACTTATCAGGCTGCTGTTCGTCAGGCAGAAGCTCAAGTCGTATCAGCACAGAGTGGTGTTGCAGGTGCTCAGGCTCGTGTCGTACAAGCTAATGCAAGTCTTAATTCAGCCAATGCGCAGGCTGCAACTTCACGATTGACTTATAGTAACAGTAAGAACCTTTATAATAATAAGGTAATTGGTGAGTACGAGTTGGAATCAGCAAAGAATGCATATGAGACTGCTCAGGCTGCTGTTAGCCAAGCACAGAGTGGCGTAGCATCTGCTAATGCAGCAGTAACCCAGGCACATGCTGCTGTTCGTCAGGCTCAGGCAATGCTCGCAACAGCTAAAGATAACCTCGGTTTCTGCTATGTGAAGAGTCCTGCATCAGGTTATGTTGGTAGTCTTCCTTATAAGGAGGGTGCTTTGGTTAGCGCCTCTTCTGCACAGCCTGTTACCACAGTGAGCAACACTTCTTCTATAGAAGTCTACTTCTCAATGACAGAGTCAGATGTTTTAAAGCTCAGCCGTACTAATAATGGTTTGGCTAATGCTATCAAGTCTTTCCCAAGTGTAAGTTTGGTGTTAGCTGATGGTACAACTTATAACCATGAAGGTGTAGTTGTTAAAACCAGTGGTATTATAGATGCAACAACTGGTACAGTAAGTGTTATTGCACGTTTCCCTAATCCAGAACACTTGTTGAAGAGCGGTGGTAGCGGTCAGATTGTTATTGCAAAGAATAATAACCGTGCTTTGTTAGTACCACAGGAAGCTACTGTACAGGTTCAAGATAAGATCTTTGTATATAAGGTTGATGGTGATAGTAAGGTACATTATACCGAGATAACTGTCGACCCACAGAATGATGGTATCAATTATATTGTTACAAGTGGTCTTAAAATGGGCGACCGTATTGTGAGCAAGGGCCTTTCAAGTCTTGAGGATGGCGCAAAGATAACAGCACTTACACCTGCAGAGTATGATAAAGCCATTGAGAAATCAGAGAAACTGGGCGAGAACCAAGGTTCAGCATCAGGCTTCCTCAAAGCTATGAAGGGAGAAGGTAAGTAGGTGATGGGTGTTGAATGTTAGGTGTTGAGGTGATGATGAATTGCTTAACTCATTTGACATTTATAAACCCTAAATAAACAATTAGGTATTATGACATTTACGAATTTTATCAAACGACCGGTATTGTCAACGGTTATATCAATCTTCTTTGTACTCTTGGGTATCATTGGATTGATATCACTGCCTATTGAACAATATCCGAATATTGCACCTCCTACGATTTCTATTCAGACATTTTATCAAGGAGCTGATGCACAGACCGTATTAAATTCAGTTATTACACCATTGGAGGAGAGTATCAATGGTGTTGAGAACATGACTTATATGGAGTCAACAGCAACCAATGCTGGTATGGCAATGATTACTGTTTACTTCAAGCAGGGTGCAGACCCTAATATGGCAGCAGTCAATGTACAGAACCGTGTGTCACAAGCACAGGCGTTGTTGCCTGCTGAGGTAACACGTGCGGGTGTGACGGTGTCAAAGCGTCAGAGCTCAAATGTTGTTATGTATTCATTGACAACAGATGACGGACGATATGATGATGAGTTCTTGACGAACTATAACAATATCAATATCGTGCCAATGTTGAAGCGTATCAATGGTGTCGGTGACGTACACATACCGGGTATGAAGACCTACTCTATGCGTATCTGGCTGTATCCAGATAAGATGAAGCAGCATAAGTTGGTTCCATCAGATGTATCTATGGCTTTGGCAGAGCAGAATATTGAGGCTGCGCCGGGTTCATTTGGTGAGCAGAGCAATCAGAAGTTTGAGTATACCATGCGTTATAAGGGACGTCTAAAGACTCCAGAGGAGTATGGCAATATCATTATTTCAAGCAATACCAATGGTCAAACCGTTCACTTGCGCGATGTAGCAAAGGTTGAGTTGGGTGGTCTGATGTATTCAGTTATGATGAAGAACAACAGCCGTCCTGCTGTTATTGGTATGGTAAACCAGGTCGCTGGTTCAAATGCTACACAGATTGCAGATGATGTGAAGACTGCCTTGGCTGATGCTCAGAAGCAGATGCCGCCGGGCATGAAAGTTACAATTGAGCAGGATGTAACAGAGTTCCTCTTTGCTTCAATCGAAGAGGTTGTCTTTACATTGTTTATAACTCTTTTATTGGTATTTTTCGTTGTGTATATCTTCTTGCAGGACATTCGTTCAACGTTAATTCCAATGATAGCAGTACCAGTGGCTTTGATAGGTACCTTCTTCTTCCTTTGGGTATTTGGTTTCTCTATCAACTTGCTAACCCTTTCGGCATTGTTGTTGGCGATTGCGATTGTAGTCGATGATGCCATCGTGGTCGTTGAGGCTGTACATGCAAAGCTCGACTTAGGTTATAAGAGCGCTATGACAGCAGCTATTGATGCAATGAACGAAATCTCTGGTGCTATTATCTCTATTACTTTGGTGATGTCAGCTGTGTTTGTTCCTGTATCCTTTATTGGTGGAACCTCTGGTACATTCTATCGTGAGTTCGGTGTGACGATGGCTGTGTCTATCGTTATCTCTGCTTTGAACGCTTTGACATTGTCTCCTGCGCTTTGTGCTATCTTCTTGAAACCACATAGTAAGGATGAGGGGCATAAGAAGTTGTCACGTGTTGACCGTTTCCACATGGCTTTCAATACGCAGTATGACAATATAAACACAAAGTATCAGAAGGTTGTTGAGAAGATCATCAGCCATCGTTGGATTTCCAGTCTTGCGGTTATATTAGGTATTGTTGCACTTGTTGTAACAATGAAATTCACGCAGACTGGTCTTGTTCCAAATGAGGATACAGGTACGTTGTTTGCAATGATTAGTTTGCCACCGGGTACATCACAGGTAGAGACCCAAAAGGTAACTGATCAAGTTGATAAGATGTTGGCGAGCAACCCATATATCGAACGTCGTGAGCAAATTGTTGGTTACAACTTCATGGCAGGACAGGGTTCTAACCAGTCAACCTTTATTATCAAGTTAAAACCATTTGCCGAGCGTAAGTATGGAATGATAGACCGCATTAAGTCTGTCTTTGATGGCGCAGGTATAGCCGGTTTGTTCATCGACCCTACATCATCTAATATGATTTTGGGTATGATTTACAAGCAGACATCAAGTATCAAGGGAGCACAGATTATTGCTTTTGGATCACCAATGATTCCTGGTTATGGACTCACAAATGGTGTGTCTTTCGTGTTGCAGGATAAGACGGGTGGCGACCTTAATAAGTTCTATAAGGTAGCACAGGACTATTTGGCTGCATTGAACAAGCGACCAGAGTTTAGCCGAGCACTTACCACCTACAACCCTAACTATCCACAGTATATGGTAGATGTTGATGTGGCAAAGGCAAAACAGGCAGGTACATCACCAGCTGCAATTCTCTCAGTATTGCAGGGATATTATGGTGGTATGTATGCTTCAAACTTCAACGCTTATGGTAAGCTCTTCCGTGTTATGATTCAAGGTACGGTTGAGAGTCGTATGAATGAGGATGGACTGACCAATGTCTATGTAAGAACTGCTGGTGGAATGGCACCTGTAAGCGAGTTCTGTACATTGAAGCGTGTCTATGGTCCATCAAATATCACTCGTTTTAACCTCTTTACCTCTATCGCAATCAGTGCTACACCAGCTGATGGTTACTCTTCTGGTCAGGCTATTCAGGCTGCAGAGGAGGTTGCAAAACAAGTATTGCCACAGGGTTATGGTTATGAGTTCTCTGGTCTGACTCGTTCAGAGAAGGAGGCATCTAACTCTACCGCAATGATTTTTGTTCTTTGTATCGTATTCGTTTACTTGATTTTGAGTGCTCAGTATGAGAGCTACATCCTTCCTTTGGCTGTAATTCTTTCTATTCCTATCGGTTTGTCTGGTGCATTTATCTTTACGTTGATCTTCGGACATAACAATGATATCTATATGCAGATTTCACTGATTATGTTGATTGGTCTGTTGGCAAAGAATGCTATTCTTATTGTAGAGTTCGCCCTTGAGCGTCGTCGTACAGGTATGGCGATTAAGTATGCAGCAATCTTAGGTGCTGGTGCTCGTCTGCGTCCTATCCTTATGACCTCTCTTGCAATGATTATCGGTTTGTTACCATTGATGTTTGCAAGTGGTGTAGGTCGTAATGGTAACCAGACGTTGGGTGCTGCTGCTGTAGGTGGTATGCTTATCGGTACACTTTGTCAGGTATTCGTTGTACCAGCTCTGTTCGCCTTCTTCCAGTACTTGCAGGAGCGTGTTAAGCCTCTCGTATTTGAGGATGAGGCAAGCCGTGATGTAATCAAGGAACTCGAGCAGTTCTCAAAGGGACCTGCAACGGATTATAAGATTGAAGAGTAGACACTAATAAAGGAATAATAATGAAGAAATTAAATATAATCATCATAGCTCTTGCAGCCCTGTCACTGACAGGCTGTAAGAGTCTCTATGGCAATTACGAACGTCCAGATGTGAAGACGAATGGCATTGTGCGCGACCCTGTTGATGATAAGGCTGTACTTGAGGGTGCTAACGACTTTGGTAATCTGCCATGGCGCAGTGTCTTTACTGACCCACATCTGCAGACTCTTATTGAGAAGGCACTTAATAATAATCCTGACTTGCTCAATGCTGCATTGAATGTTGATATTGCTGAGCAGCAGGTTAAAGCGGCTAAGTTGTCTTTCTTGCCATCAGTTGTCTTTGCACCGACAGGAACTATTTCTCATTTTGGTACACATACATCATCTACACAGTCTTACTCACTTCCTGTCTCAGCAAGTTGGGAAATAGACCTCTTTGGTAAGTTGCGTTCTTCAAAGAAGGCTGCTCAGATGACGATGATTCAGGCACAAGACTATAAGGTTTATGCGCAGACAACGCTTATTAGTAGTGTCGCTAATCTTTATTATACTCTCTTAATGCTCGACCGTCAAAAGCAGATTGTCGATGATATGTTAGGTCTGACCAAGAATACTTGGGATGTGATGAAACTGCAGATGGAGTTTGGTCGTGCTCGTTCAACGAGTGTACAGAGTGCTGAGGCTGCTTTCTATAGTGTTCAGACACAGGCTGCAGATATCCGTCGTCAGATTCGTGAGACAGAGAATACGCTTAGCTTACTCCTTGGTGAGCCTGCTCAGACCATAGCACGTGGTAGTCTTGATAATCAGAGTCTGCCAGCTAACTTCGCAGGTGGAATTGGTGTACAGTTGTTGAGCAATCGTGCGGATGTTCATGCAAACGAAATGGCTTTGGCACAGTGTTTCTATAATGTTCAGACAGCTCGCAGCCGTTTCTATCCAGCATTGACCATCTCTCCTACTGGCGCATGGACGAATGGTGGTGGCATGGTAAACCCAGGAAAACTTCTTTTAAGTGTTGTAGGAAGTCTTACACAACCTATCTTTATGCGTGGCCAGCTGACAGCAGGATTGCGTGTTGCTGAAGATAAATATAAGCAGGCATACAATACATGGCAGAACAGTATTCTTAAAGCAGGTTCTGAGGTGAGCAATGCGCTTGTAGCTTACAATGCAGCCAATGAAAAGGAGCAGTTGCGTAAGCAGCAGATTGATGTCTTGAAGACGAATGTTGAGCATACGCAGATGCTTTATACTCAGAGTTCAAGCACTTATCTTGAGGTTATCACTGCACAGCAGAGTTTGCTTAATGCAGAAATCTCACAGGTACAGGAGCAGTTTACAAAGCTTCAGTCAATTGTCAATCTGTACAAAGCCTTAGGTGGAGGTGCGAAGTAATTCAGAATTCATAATTCAGAATTCATAATTATGATTACCACGATTACTGATGTGATACACCAAATGATTGTTGGTAGATACTGAAAAATTAAATATTTAAGATTATGAGTAGCGAAATTAGTCCAAAAGCTGATATATCTCCAAAGGCAAAGATTGGAGATGGCTGTAAGATATTCCCATTCGTATACATAGAGGATGATGTTGTCATTGGTGATAACTGTATTATCTTTCCCTTTGTGAGTATCTTGAATGGTACTCGTATGGGTAATGGAAACAAGATTCACCAAGGTTCAGTACTTGCTGCCTTGCCACAGGACTTTGAGTTCGTGGGCGAGAAGAGCGAACTGATTATAGGTGATAATAATATTATTCGAGAGAATGTTGTCATCAATCGTGCTACACATCGTGGTTGCAAGACAGTTCTTGGTTCAAACAACTTCTTGATGGAAGGTGCACATATCAGTCATGACACTGTTGTTGGTGACCGTTGTGTCTTTGGTTATGGCGCAAAGGTGGCTGGTGATTGTAACATTGGTACCGGTGCTCTTATCTCGTCCAATGTTGTTGAAAAAGCCAACACTCGTGTTGGTGAATATGCTGTGGTACAGGCTGGTACGACCTTCTCAAAGGATGTTCCTCCTTATATTATAGCTGGTGGCTCACCTATTGGTTATCATGGTATAAACACAACCATCAGTAAGATTGCAGGTGTTGACGATAAAGTACTCAAACATATTGCAAATGCATATCGTCTGTTATTCCATGGTCAGACATCGGTCTTTGATGCTTGTATCCAGATTGAACAGCAGGTACCCGACTCACCTGCTATCCGTAACATCCTCGAATTCGTGCGAGGTACAGAAGAAGGAATCATCAGTAAATTATAATTTTCATACCTATAAATTTTGATGATGGGAGAGCCAGCCGTGAGGTTGGCTCTCTTTTTTATTTAATTCATTTATTAATTTGGGTTAAACTGGTGCCTGATTTGTGCTTAAATTTCGTAGATAAGGTTTTGAAAAATCATGACATAAATTCGAGTAAAATATCAAAAAACATGGGCAAAAATATGTGTAAGTAGCAAGTTTACAATCAACAGAGAATCAATTAGTTATAAAGTTGTAAAGTAAAAGGTGCTTAAATGGACTTCAAAAGGGCGTTAGTTAGACCTCAAAAGGGCACCTTTTGCAAGTCAATTAGGCATCTTTTAGAAGCCAAAAGAGCATGTATTGAGATTGTAAGACCAAGAAAAGTTATGACATTTCAGTAGGCTCTGTAGGCTTCTGGTAATGCATGTCACTCTCAACTGAACTTAAAGTAATTTGCTTTATAAGTAAGAAGGCGGAAGGTTTATACATTCGTCAAAATGAAATGGACGCATCAAAAGTGCGTCCATTATGATTGATTTATATTTTCGTATTGGGTAGTTTTTCTATAAATATGAGTTTCTCTTTGATGGAAATATTAAGAATAGAGACATGTTAATACGATGCTGTGCAAGGGATTCCCAATGCAATCACACGGTCACGGATGGCATCTAATTCTTCGTGTGTAGCCTTTTGTAGGTGTAGATCGGGTGTTTCACGATCAATAGTGTAAATCATTACCTCACGTGGAGCAATCTCTTTGATTGTCTCAAGCCACGGTGCAACAAAGGCTTCAGTTGTGTTGTCAACATCATATCCGCCTTCAGTAGTCCCTTTCATAAACATTGTCTGGATAATTGCTTGTCCGTTGAAAGACTTGATATCTGCAATGATTCGGTTTACATCATAGGAAGGCTGCGTAGGGCGGTCTACCTTATTGATATATTCAGCATTGATGGTATCGAGTTTCAGAATGTTGTTGTCGACCTTTGCCAGTGCTTCATGAATCTTCGGACGATGGATGAACGTAGAGTTACTGAGGACAGAAATCTTTGCTTGTGGGCAATATTTGTTACGTAGACGGATTGTGTCGTCAATGATTTCATCAAAGTGTGGGTGGGAAGTTGGCTCGCCATTACCTGCAAAAGTCAATACATCGGGGTGAATATTCTCTTGTTGCATCTCCTTTAACTTAGCTTCCAAAGCTTCCGCAACATGTTCACGAGTAGGGTGGGGCGTCTTTGTGCGGTGGTCTTTGTTGAAGCCACATTCGCAATATATGCAGTCGAATGTGCATATCTTACCGTCTGCTGGCATCAAGTTAATGCCTAAGGAAATACCTAAACGACGGCTGTGAACTGGTCCAAATATAGGGGATGGATAGATAATCGTGCTCATTGAATATGTTTTTGTTGAATATATTGTTCGTGCAAAATAATTAGGTTGATTGTTATGTCTACTCTGACGTTTGTTCAACTCCTAATCTTTGATAAAGCAAAGATACATATTTTCGCTGAAAGTCTTGATGTTTCTTGTTATTTTAATTTGCTTCTATCTATATTGGACGTACACTATTTTCATTTATTTAGAGATGGATAAGGCGTGTAATCTATGTTTCTATGAATTTATTTTTAGGTAAAGAGGAGTTGAATTATGTGTTGGGCATTCAGGAAAAAGGTTTGTCTAATAGACTTGGGTTAAAGAAAAAAGACGGCTATCCGTTGTGGACAGCCGCCTTTCTAACTTATTATTAGTAAGATGTCTATTCTTTACTCTCACGCTTACGATCATTATGATCGAGCGTAATCTTACGCATACGAATGTTCTTTGGAGTTACTTCAACATACTCGTTGCCCTTGATGTACTCAAGACATTCCTCAAGACTCATCTCGGTTTTAGGGATAACGCGTGCCTTCTCGTCAGAACCAGAGGCACGGACGTTGGTCAACTGCTTTGCCTTCGTAACGTTGATAACGAGGTCATTGTCGTGAACATGCTCGCCAACAACCTGTCCGCCATAAACTTCCTCACCTGAATCGATGAAGAACTTACCACGATCCTGCAACTTATCGATAGCGTATGCGTAGGCAGTACCAGCTTCCAATGCAATCATTGAACCATTTGTACGACGTACGATTTCGCCCTTGAATGGTTGATAATCTTTGAAACGGTGTGCCATGATAGCTTCACCCTGGCTGGCTGTTAAGACGTTGGTACGCAGACCAATGATACCACGTGATGGTATTTCAAAGGTGATGTTCACACGCTCACCCTCAGCATCCATACCGAGAAGTTCGCCTTTACGACGAGTTACCATATCAATCATCTTACTTGAAAAGTCAGTTGGAACATTGATTGTCAGTTCCTCGATAGGCTCACATTTTTGTCCATTAATCTCCTTATAGATAACCTGTGGCTGACCAACTTGCAACTCATAACCCTCGCGACGCATTGTCTCAATGAGGACAGAGAGGTGAAGTACACCACGACCACTAACAATCCACTTATCCATAGAGTCCTCCATCGGACGCACACGAAGTGCAAGGTTCTTCTCAAGTTCCTTATTCAGACGGTCGCTAATGTGACGAGAGGTACAGAACTTACCTTCTTTTCCGAAGAAAGGAGAGTCGTTGATGGTGAAGAGCATACTCATAGTTGGCTCATCAACAGCGATTGGTGGCAGTGGTTCTGGATTCTCAAAATCAGCAATAGTATCACCAATCTCAAACTTCTCCAAGCCAATTACGGCACAAATGTCGCCTGAATCTACAGCATCAGTCTTCTTATGTCCCATACCTTCGAAGGTATGAAGCTCTTTAATCTTAGTGCGTTCCTGTGTTCCGTCGCGGTGACAGATTGTAATATTCTGTCCATCCTTCAATGTTCCACGGTGTACACGACCAACGGCGATACGTCCGGTGTAGCTTGAATAGTCCAAAGATGTAATCAGCATCTGTGGTGTTCCTTCAATCTGCTTAGGAGCAGGGATTGCCTCAATAATGAGGTCGAGCAGATATTCAATATTATCTGTTGGCTTCTTCCAGTCCTCACTCATCCAGCCATTCTTAGCTGAACCATAGACAACAGGGAAGTTCAACTGATCTTCTGTAGCGTTAAGGTCGCACATGAGATCGAATACCATCTCATATACTTCTTCAGGACGACAGTTAGGTTTGTCTACCTTGTTAATAACAACAACTGGTTTCAAACCAAGCTGAAGGGCCTTTTGTAGCACAAAACGTGTCTGTGGCATAGGACCTTCAAAAGCGTCTACGAGCAACAAACAGCCGTCTGCCATGTTCAATACACGCTCAACCTCACCACCGAAGTCAGAGTGACCCGGCGTGTCGAGGATGTTGATTTTTACTCCTTTCCAATTAATACTTACATTCTTACTCAGAATTGTTATCCCTCGTTCGCGCTCCAAATCATTAGAGTCGAGAACTTCTCCGCTGTTGTCTTGTCCGTCACGGAAAAGTTTTCCAGCGAGCATCATCTTGTCAACCAAGGTTGTCTTACCGTGGTCTACGTGCGCAATAACTGCGATGTTACGAATATCTTGCATTTAAATACCTTAAAAAGCTTACGCTAAATTTATGCTGCAAAATTACGAATAAAAAATGGAAAACGTTTGTGGTTCCAATAAAAAGTTGTAACTTTGCACAGCATTTTCGGAACGTCCGATGCATTTGATGTCGTAACCCGTTGTGATTAAGGCGGCTAACGACGGAAAGATGTAATTGCAAATCACATTAATCAAAACAAAATTATGTATTTAGACAAGACAAAGAAGGCAGAAATCTTCGCACAGTATGGTAAGGCACAGAGCACAACTGACACAGGTTCAGCTGAGAGCCAGATTGCTCTTTTCTCTTATCGTATCAAGCACTTGACCGAGCACGTAAAGAAGAACCGCAAGGACTACGTTACAACTCGTTCATTGACACAGCTCGTTGGTAAGCGTCGTGCATTGCTCGATTACCTCTACGATCGCGACATTGAGCGCTACCGTGCTATCATCAAGGCTTTGGGTCTCCGTAAGTAAGATTTCTGAAAGCAAAAAAATAAAAGGTAAGAAAGTTAAAGTTGGTTTATCCATACTTTACTTTCTTACCTTTTTTCTTTTCTCCTGCTACTATTCTATTTGTTTTTAAGAGATAGTATTGTTTCCTTTTCTATTTTATCTCAATATTCTAAGTATTAGTACGTCCGTGTAAGCGGGTTTTCTAAAAGATTTTAGAAGCCTTGAATTTTCTTTACATTATCTTCTGATTTTATAGTGAGAGTAGCGTGAAAAACAGTCTTTTTGTGTACCTTTGTAACTCTTTTGTATTGAGTATGTTACAGGAATGGTTTGTAAAAGGTGCTTAATAGGCTTGCAAAAGGGCGTTAATAAGACTTCAAAAGGGCACCTTTTAGAAGCTAAAAGGGCGTTAATTCGAATCCAATTAAGCCTTAATAAAAATCGAAGCAGTGAAAAATATTTACAAAGAGGCTGGTGATTACGGTATGATTTGCCTTAATAGAAAATCGGTCATCGCATATTATGAGATAATACACAATGACCGACTTGGCTTTTAATCTTTTTGTTGGAGTTTGAAAACTCAATATTATCCGTATTTGTTATACAGATATTCTCTTTCCTATTTCTTAATCACTTTCTTACCATCAATGATATAGATACCTGCAGGGAGCTCCTCCCAAGGCTGTGATAGGCGAAGCCCTTGCAAGGTAAAGATGTTCAGTGCTCTGCTCTGCTTGGTTTTAAGCAAGTTAATACCATTAGGTCTCAACTCATCAACCGTAGAGAATGTGTTGCGTAACACATTTGGATTCCAAATGTCTTCTCGTTTTCCATCTCTTTCAACCTCAATGTGTATCTCGTATGAATGATTAGCCTCTAATTGAGAAGCAGCAAAGGTGATACGTGTTTGGGCTGCATTGTTGTCTGCATCACAAGGAAGATAAACATTATGAGCTGTTCCTAATTCAATCCACTTATTACTTGTCAAATCGAGTAGACGATAATGAATTGGACCGTGGTAGCCATTTCTGATCTGATAGCCAGATACTTTAGAATGTACTTGCAGACTGATATTCTTTATCTTATTAAGTTGGAAGGTGCTGTAATTGGCGTATTCACCATCCGCATAGTAGTCGAGGAAAGTTAATTCGATATTTCCATTATTGACATAAGGTAATACTTCGATCTCGAAAGGCTCTTTCATGTCAATAGGTATCTCTACTTCGGTTCCTTTTCTATTGGCTTTTATTGATAGTTTGACGTCATATTTCCCTCTTGGAAGATTCCCTAAACTTGGTTTGTTGTAATATAGTGGAAGCATATTAATGACAAAGGTAGTTCGTCCAAGGCGTTGTGCAACAACGTTTGGAGTCAGTAGATAACCATTATATTCTTTCTTTGTCTCTTGATTTGTAAGTGTCATCACAAGTTCGCCACGCACCTCTTCACGTCCAGGGTTGTACATCGTGAAACTGAATGCACCTTTAAATCCGGAACCTTCATAGTAGGGTGCAAGTAGGCTTGGTGCCTTTTCAATAACAACTACATCCTTTGGGTTATTTGTATTGAGCTGTACTGCATTTGGAGTGAGTTTTACTTCTATCTCATTGGCGTGATTGATTGGCTTCCAGTCACCGTGTTCCTTTGTCTTGGTATCGAGCATCTCAGAGAATACTGGTACTAAATAGTAGTTTCCGTCAGCAATACCCTTAAAGTTAATATCAGCAACATCAAAGGACATGGAAGTAAAGATAGATGCCCAAGTCTGGTCGCCAGCAGTTGAATCAAAGATTTTTACTCGTTCGTTCTTTTCATTATAAAGGGCAAGTGCAACCTTCCCAGTGAATACACCAAGTTCACCTTTCACGGAACTATACGAACCTAACTTCTCAATCTTTGCACTGAAACTTTCAGAGCGGTTTGCCTCTGTCTTGTCAATAGTGAGCGATGTGGTGGTTCTTGCATCTAATCCGCGTTTTATATCCTTAAAAGGAACAGCCTTGCCGTCATTAGGATGGGCAAAGACAACTGAGATGTCGTCCCAGAATGTTCCACTATTGAGGGCAAAGCCTGAAACATTAAGGGTTACTATGTTTATGTCGAAGTATCCGTCGTTTTCGCCTCCCCAGCCCCAGTTGGTGTGAATGAGCCCCTGCTCATCATAGCCATCATAAACAAAGGCATGAGGTCCACCTACTACTAAGACTGGATATCCATCTGAGATTTCTTGCATCACCTCATTGAGGAAGTCATTGGCAGGAAGGAAGTTTTTGTCAAGATAACGTACGGTATAGTCGAACTTGTCGCGAAGTGCATTGCAGGCACGCTGTAAATTTGAGTCACTTCCTTTAATATAGTATCTCATATGGACAGCCTTACCAATATCATACATCAATACGCCAACGGCTTGTCGAGATTGTTCCGTTCTCATCTCATTAGTCGTGTTCTTCATCTCATCCCACCAATAAGTAGCGCTTTTCTTAGCATCATCACCTGTTGATGCTATATAATCTTGTGGTCGGTTCTTAGGCCATTTGTTGTAGAACATCACCTGTGCTGTGGCTGTTGCAACACAACCTGTAGGTGTATGCTGACCATTACTTAGTGGGGTGTACTTATTGAAAGGGTCATACTGGCTCCATTTGCAAGTAAGCAAGGGTTCTACCTTTCGTTTGATAGGACGCTGTGGGGGAGTAGCTGTAGCTTTAGAACGCACTTCTTTTACAACACGTTCATATTCCTTTAAGAACAGTTTGAAGTGTGGAGGCTGGTCGTTGGGGTTTTCTGTCATCTTATCTCCATAACCCACGAGCTCGTTGAGTTTACTTTCTCCAGAGATAATAACGAATTTCTTGTCGTTTGGATTAGTAAAGATGTAATAGGCTGGTTGCTCATTAGCTTGTGATGAGCGGGTTTTGGGAGTATCGTTCGATAGTTTTGGATTGTTGATGTATTTAGTTGCAATACTCAAAGCGCGTGCTTGGGTGATGGGTTCTGCGTTAGCAAGTAGAATGTTAGAAAACGCAGTTAGTACTAATAATAAAGTTCTTTTCATTTGTTTATTTTATTAGTCAAAATATTGGTTTGTTATATTTTATGTCAGGGTTGTATAAGTTTGAAAACACTTAAAACAAATAGATTTAGTTTATTTTATGACTTGAGGCCGTCTAATCCTCCCATATCTCCTTTAAAGGAAGCATAACAAATTCACGCTCTTCCATAAGAGGGTGGGGAATGATAAGGTCTGGTTCATTGATATTTAGCTTGTCGTAAAGCAGGATGTCAATATCTATGATGCGGTCTGTATATTGTGCATTGATAGACTTTTTTACTCGTCCCATCTCTATTTCTATGGCTTGAGTAGTCTCTAATAACTGTCGGGGAGCAAGCGATGTGGAGACACATACACAGGCATTGAGGAAGAGATTGGGACTCTCAAACCCCCAAGGCTCCGTTTCATGAAAAGAAGATTGGCGCAAAACTGTGCCAATCTTTTTTTCTATCAATGCTATCGCCTCGTGCATAATAGCCTTTCTATTGCCAAGATTTGTGCCGAGGGATAAATAAACTATGTGCATATTAATCGTTGAGAATCAACAATGAGTCACCGAAGCAACCAAACATATAACCATTCTTTACCGCTTTGTCATATGCTTCCATCACAAGATCATAACCTCCGAAGGCTGCTGTTTCCATCAATAAGGTTGAATATGGGTGATAGAAATTAACCAACATAGAGTCAGCAAAGCCAAAGTTGTATGGAGGGAAGATAAATTCATTGGTCCAGCCATCGTACTCTTTCAACATACCATCTGTACCAACGGCTGTCTCTGTAGCCTTAACAACACTTGCACCGACAGCGCAAAGGCGATGTCCTGCCTGTTTAGCACCATTGGCAATACGACAAGCATCGGCATTGATGTGCATCTCTTCAGAATCCATCTTGTGCTTTGTGAGGTCTTCTACTTCAATGTCATGGAAGTTACCTAAGCCACAGTGCAAGGTGATGAATGCTTTCTTGATTCCCTTAATATCCATCATCTTCATCATGTGTTCAGAGAAGTGGATGTTTGTACCTGGTGCAGAGACTGCTCCTTCGTTCTTTGCAAAGACTGACTGGAAGTGTTCCATGTCGTCAGCTGTTGCGTGTGCAAACTCTTCTCCATCCTCCTTTGGACGATTATCAATGATATAACGTGGTAATGGAGCTTCACCCAATGCAAACAACTCACGCTTAAATTCATCGTGAGGACAGTCGTAAAGGAAACGAAGTGTGCGACCACGAGAAGTCGTATTGTCAATAACCTCAGCCACCATCGTACCAGATTCATCAAAGAAAAGCTTGTTACCGATACGAATCTTACGTGCAGGCTCAACCAATACGTCCCAAAGACGCATCTCCTGATTCAACTCACGAAGGAGGAATACCTCAATCTTAGCATCAGTCTTCTCCTTTGTTCCATACAGACGAGCTGGGAAAACCTTAGTATCATTGAAGATAAAAGCATCGCCCTCATCGAAGTAATTGAACACATCTTTGAAGCGGATGTAGTCTTCTTCCTTAGGTTCACCATTGATTTCACCCTTAAACATGTCAATCTTTCCTGACTTACGGTGTAACACCATCAGTCTACCTTCGTCACGACGTGTAACAGTAAAGGTCTGTGTACTGCCGTCAGTACGAGTCAGTACACGTTCAGATGAATGTGGATATAAGGCTACCTGCTCTTTTGGTAGGTTGAATTTAAACTGTGAAAGTTTCATATTTATTTATTGGGGAGTTTATTATTTTTCTATTGTTTGTTGCTGAAGCCATGCTTCAAACTGGTCATAATTGACGCAGTCTTCCACTCTTACGTCTCCAACACGTGTGCGGCGCAATGCTGTAAGATAGGCTCCGCTATTCACTGCTCGACCAAGGTCGCGTGCCAATGCACGGATATAAGTACCCTTACCGCAGACCACACGAATTGATAGTTGCATCTTCTCTGCATCGAAGTCTAATACTTCTATCTCATCAATGCGAATGTTCTTAGGTTTTAACGTGACATCCTTGCCTTTTCTACGATAGTCGAAAGCACGCTTACCATCCACCTTTACAGCACTGTAAGTTGGTGGAATCTGCTCGATATCACCCACAAACTGAGGAAGTGTAGCGTTTATCAGTTCCCTTGTTATGTGTTCTGTTGGGAATGATTCATTCACCTCATGCTCCATATCGTAGCTTGGTGTGGTTGCTCCCAACTGTAGGGTCGCTGTATATTCCTTTGTATGTGTCTGCAAGGTTTCAATCTGTTTTGTCATCTTACCCGTAGCAAGGATGAGTACTCCTGTAGCCAAAGGGTCTAAAGTACCTGCATGACCAATCTTTACTTTTCCGTCATTCGCCTGTGTACAAAGGTAGCGTACGTGCGCTAATGCCTTGAAACTGGTGATTCCGTAGGGCTTGTCGATAGGGATGATTACTCCTTCTTTGAAGTTCATTAGGGCAATAAGTATATAAGATTAGTCAACCATATTCAGTGGAATATCACAGAGCAGCATTATAATAATGATAACGCCAACGATGATACGATACCAACCGAACCACTTGAAACCATATTTTGCAAGGAAACTTACAAACCATTTCATTGCCAATAGCGCAACGATGAATGATACAACACAGCCTACTGCGAGCATTATAAGGTTGTGAGCAGAAGCCCAAGAACTGTCACCATTTAATAGGTCGTGGAGGTCGAGTATCGTTGCACCAGCCATAGTAGGTACTGCAAGGAAGAATGAGAACTCTGCTGCACGCTTACGTGTCAATCCGTTTGCCATACCGCCAACGATAGTAGCCATTGATCGGCTTGTGCCAGGGATAACCGATAGGCACTGGAAAAGACCAATGCTAAAGGCACGCTTTTCTGTTACTTGATTCTCTTCTTTTCCCTTATTGAACAATTTATCACAATAAAGCATGAAGATGCCACCCACAACGAGCATTATTGCTACAACCCAAACTGAGTCAAGCAACCAGTCAAGTAAACCACTTTTCTTAGCTGCTAAGCCAATGATAACAGCTGGTAGGACACCAATGAACAATAACCAGTAGAAGCGGATTGGATGAATATTCTTCTTGAAAGTACAAGTTTTATCAGCAGGTACAGGTGTATGGTCGATCTGGAAAAAGCGCTTCCAATATAAGCATACGACAGAGAGGATTGCACCAAACTGTATGATGAAGGTGAAGGCATGTACAAACTCGTCACCTGATGGTACACCTAAAAGATTTTGTGTAATAATCATGTGACCCGTAGATGACACAGGAAGGAACTCCGTCAGTCCTTCGACAATGGAGATAATAATCGTTTGTAAAAGTGTCATTATTCCTCCACTTCTTTAGTTTCTTTCGGCTGATAGAGGATAGCACCAATGATAGAGATAAAACCAATGAAGGTAACAATAGGCGCTACCTTGATGTGACGGGCGCTGAAGATGTCTGGATCAAATACGGTTTCAGTAGATGCTCCACCACTCATAAGGATAAAGCCGAGAATAACAACGGCTACACCTATAGCCAACAAAATAAAGTTGGTCTTACCAAAAGCTAAATTTCTTTTGTCCATATTCTATTTTTGAAGAGTTCAAGGGGCTGAGATTGAGAAGTTAAAAAGATTCGTTGGAATAATGAGTTTTTCTCTTTTCCATCTATTAAGAAGCTTTTACTCTCTTATCTTTTCCCCTTTTACGGTTCCTTTTAAATCTTATATAAGTCACCTGCCTTCATGCGCAGGAACTTGTTTACTGACAACCATGCGCAGAAGGTTGCAATAATCACACCAAAAGCTAACATTACGATTGCTGTGATAATCAATGCATCCCATGACAATAATTTCGTAATCTCTGGTTCCTTTTCATAGAGGAGACATATCCCTATACCCAAGACTGCAATAGCCAATAGGGCTGAAACTAATCCTTCTAATACTGCACGGCGCAAGAATGGCGCACGGATAAAACTCCATGAACCACCAACAAGTTTCATCGTGTGGATTGAGAAACGATGTGCATAGATACTCAATCGGATAGTATTGTTAATCAGAGAGAATGAGATGATGGTGAGCAATACAGCAATAACCAATAATACCAAACTAATCTTACCCAATGTTTGGTTTACACTTTCTACCAAACTCTGTGGATAAGTGATGTCACTCACACCACGATAGGTACGCAATTGCTGAACAATATTGCGGATAGAGTCATTGTTAGCATAGTTAGCCTTCAACTGTACCTCTATCTCACCCGTAAACGGATTCTCACCTGCAAATTCGGCAGGGTTGGCACCTAATTCTTTAGTTCCATCCTTCAACGCCTGCTCTTTACTGATAAAGTTTAAGCTATTGATATAATGCAAGGTGCGAATACGCTCGCAGAGAGCAGTACTCTCTTCCGTATTCATATCGGGTTGGAGAATCATTGTGATAGTCAGATTCTCCTTTACATAAGAACTAAGATTGCGACTGGTAAAGCCTGTAAGTACAACTATACCAATCAGCATCAGTACCATAGCTGTACTGATACATAGTGTGACAACCTGCAGACTATGACGACTGCGGGCTTTGTTTCTCTTTTTTGCCATTTCTTTAATAAGGTATAATACACCAAAGTTGTTGCAAAGATACTGTAAAATAAGGTAACGACAAAGGAAATTATGCTTTATTTAGAGATAAAAGATGAAACTTATGAGTATATTACTATGGAAGGGAAGGTAGGGGAGTTATGCTCGAAAGTTTTAAAATAATTGCGTTGTTTTTTCTCTTTAACCGCCATAAGAGGTTTTTAATGTTTTTATTTTATACATATAAGTAGGCTAAGTTCAAAGGTGATATTTTTCTGTTTTGTAATAAAAAGCTCACACTTAAAAATGAATAGATGCTCTTTAAGGCTCTTAAAGATGCCCAATTAGCTTCTAAAAGGTGCCCTTTTGAGGTCTTATTAACGCCCTTTTGAAGTCCAATTAAGCACCTTTTGCGCTGCTGTTTTGTAACTATCTGATTTGTATTAAGTTACAAGAGTATTCGAAAAGGCTGTTTTTTACCTTTTTAGAAGAATGTTTTAAGAAATAATGTAAATAATTTTCGCGACTCTTATTGTAGTGATAATGCTGTTGTATGTCTGCATAAAATATTCACAAACAGTATGTGCTTTGCAATAAAATCATGCAAAATACGTTTAACATATATAATCTTTAACAAAATAAATAACAAAACCTATGAAACGAATAGCTATTCTAATCGTATTAGTTACATCAACTTTGGTATCAATGGCACAGAATAAATTAGGTACATGGTCAGTGATACCGCATGTTGGAGTGTCAATTTCTTCTTTGTTAGGTGGGTCTGGTATTTATGAAGTTGCTGACAATGAGGTTGTTGAGGTTAAACCCTATGCGTCATTAGGCTTTATTGGCGGAGCAGATGTGATATATCAAGCATCAGATGTTGTTGGCGTTTCAGCTGGTTTATCTTTTGTTCAAGCAGGTTGTAAGTTTAAAGATGATAAAGAGAAGAACTCTGTAGTATATAATCGTAATTTGCGAATGAATTATGTTGCTATGCCGATTCTAATCCATAGTTATTTGTTACCAGGATTCTCAGTAAAGGCAGGTGTAGAGCCAACTTGGTTACTTGGTGCAAGAAGTCATGAAATACAACAGTCGTTTGATGTGGACAAGGAGGGTAGGAAGTCTAACTTCCACGAAGATGAGTTTACTATCGATATAAAGAATGGTATGCATAAGTTTGGTCTTTCTATACCAGTTGGCGTAAGCTATGAGTACGAAAACGTTGTGTTAGGAGCATTATATCATGTGGGAGTCTTTAATATTTACAAGAAAGGTGACTCTTCTCGTAACAGCGTGTTTGAGGTGTCTGTAGGTTATAAATTAAATCTTTAAGACAACGCTAAGGCTTTTCTTGTTTATTAAGGAAATAGGATAACCATGTAATATCGTTGTTCGTTGTCTTTCATTTCAGGAAGAAGTGGAAGACAACTAATTATATAGGTAAATTGCTTATAGTGGTTAAGATTTTCAGTAAATAGGGCTGTAAATTAAAAAAAATACCGTAAGTTTGCACATTATAATAAATATGATGAAACGGAACTTTTTAATCACATTATTTTTAGTAGTGAGCTTGGGTACTATTGCTCAAGTGAATCATCCTATCTCTGTTCGTAGCGATGAACGGCCGTCAATGGATAAGATTCAAGCGTATATTGATTCACTAAAATCGCTGAAGGATAGCGTGTTTACACGTAAGATGCCGAAAGTTCAACGCGGGCAGAGGCTTCGTCGGAATGATATGCGATTGTTTTTACCACTGACCTATTATGGTAATGTGGCAGAAAGACTGTTTACACGTGATAGAAAGGAAAGTCCAATTCTCTCAGAGTTGATGCACCTTTACTTGACACGTCCTGACCTTGTGGAGGGCACTGATCGTATGGTACAGCAACAGCAGACGAAATTAGATGATATTAAAGCACCAATACATCATGATCCTACATTGGTAGAGAAAGTGGCTGATCGTCCTGTTGAGCCAACAAATGTACCTGTAGATGTTTTGGTAAAGCGTCCTAATTTCTGGACGTTTAGTGGTGATTATGCTCTACAGTTCCTGCAGAATTACGTATCTGGGAACTGGTATAAAGGTGGCGAAAGCAATTATTCTGCTTTGGTTTCATTGGTCATGCAAGCTAATTATAATAATAAGCAGAAAGTGAAGTGGGAGAACCGTTTGGAATTAAAATATGGTATGCAGAGCAGCCGCTCCGACTCCCTACACAGTTTTAAGAGTACAGAGGACTTGATTCGTCTTACCTCTAAACTCGGTTTGCAGGCAACAAAGCGTTGGTATTATACGGTTCAGTTTATTGGCAATACGCAATTTAGCCATTCTTATCGTTCAAATGATCCAAAGATTTATTCAGCTTTTGCAGCTCCGTTGAACATAAACCTTTCTATCGGTATGGATTACTCAGTAGACTGGATGAACCATCGTTTGAAGGGTAACTTCCACTTGGCACCATTAGCTTATAATATGAAGTATACTCGTATGTTAGAGTTGACGCGTCGTTTGGGTATCAAGGATGGTAATCATTTTCTGCATGACTTCGGTTCTGAGTTTACGGTTGATTTAGAATGGCAGTTGATGGAATCGCTTACTTGGAAGACACGCCTGTATGGCTATTCGACTTATAAGCGTACGGAGTTAGAATGGGAGAATACCTTTACCTTCCGCTTTAATCGCTATATATCAAGTCGTGTGTTTATCTATCCTCGTTTTGATGATGGTGTAGGTCGTGATGACCATTATGCCTTTTGGCAGTTGAAGGAGTTTGCTTCTATAGGCTTCCAGTATAGTTTCTAATTGAATGATGCAAGTTAAAAGGTATAGGGGCAGTTTTGTGGGTTCTATCATCAATATAACCTTAAACGTAGAGGAAGATGAACGTAGCGGAGTATCTAAAACTTGAAACGTAAATACTAACCATCCCCTTCTCGTACAGAGAGGGGGATAGTGTGTGTTATTATAACTGCATTTCTTTTACTTTTTTTATAATCAATAGACTTTGTGATTCAAGATTTTTATGTACATTTGCATCGTAATCAATATTAATACCGTTTTTATGTAGATTTTATTGAGCGCACATTTGTGAAGGAATCTAATTCTTTTAATAAGTTAATATCAAAAATAATAACAATAAAGACTAATCAATGAAGTATCATCAACGCATGTTTAGAACTTTAAGAAGGTTACCTTCTTTGGTGTTTCTGACAACTTTTATCTTGATGCTTTCGTGGAGTTCTCCTGCTTCTGCACAAGTAGCGGGTAAGAAATTCTCGATTTCGTTTAAGGATAAGAGTGTTGCTCAGATTTTGGATTTCATTTCTACAAAGGGAGACTACAAGATTAATTACTCTGACGATGTTAAGAACGACACGTTGCTTCTTACGATATCGTTTGAGGATGTAGACGAACTGAGTGCTGTGGAAAATCTATTGTCTCACTCATCTTTCGTCTATAATATTGATGGCAAGGTGATTGATGTGTTCAAGATGAAGAACGCAACACAAGGACAATACACGATTCGTGGCACAGTAAAAGACAAAGACGGATTGGGAGTGCCTTTTGCTATTGTGCAAATTAAGGGTACGTCGCAAGGTGTTACCGCTGATATTGACGGTAACTTCTCAATGCCTGTAGAGAAAGAGGAGGGGACGATTACTATCTCCAGCGTGGGCTATGATGCTAAAACGCTAAAGTATCATGCTGGTAAAGCTATGAACGTTATCCTGACTTCTTCAGCTATCGCAATGGGTGAGGTTACGGTTGTTGCCTATGGTAAGCGTAATACACGTGAGCAGGTAGGTGCTGTGGCTTCTGTAAAAGTTGAGGATTTGCAGAAGGCACCAACGGCAAGTATTGAGAATCTCTTGCAGGGGCGTATGGCTGGTGTAGATGTAACTAACCTCTCAGGTTCACCTGGTGGTGGTGGTTCTCGTATTACTATTCGTGGTTTTAGCTCTCTTAATCAGAAGGGTATCAATGATGGATCCCCTCTCTATGTGATTGATGGTATTCCAGTGTCAAGTAGTGCAGGAGATGCAACGGGTGGTATCAACCCATTGTCAGGACTCGATCCTTCAAGTATTGAGTCTGTACAGGTACTTAAGGATGCTGCATCAGCGTCCCTCTATGGTTCACGTGCTGGTAATGGTGTTATCCTTATTACAACGAAGAAGGGTAAGTCTGGACGTTCTGAAGTGAGCTTTAATTTCTCACAGTCTCTTTCTTGGTTGCCAAGTACACCAATGCAAACCCTTGGTAAGGGTGAACGCGATATTGCGCTTCTTCTTGCAAAGAGTCAGAGAGGTGCACATTATGATTATATCACAGATAAGTTGATTTATCCAGGTTCTTATAAGGATTCCTATGGTTGGGATGCTGATAATGATGGTGCTTACGACTATTTGTGGCGTAATGGTAGGGTGTTAGACCCAGAACGTCGACTGCCAGGTATTGCACAAGATTCACTTAACACCTTCTATAATAACAGAACAAACTGGTGGAAGTATGCCTTCCGTGTTGGTAAGGTGACCAAGGCTGATATGTTGTTGGCTGGTGGTACTGACAATATTCGATATATGGTTAATGCTGGTGTCTATAATGAGACTGGTATTATGATTAGTTCTAACTTCCGTCGTTTTAGTTTGTTGAGTAATCTTGATTTTAATCTGTCAACAAAGTTGAGTGCTTTCACACGTATTAATCTTACATATGCTACGCAGAAAGCTGGAGCAGATGGAGGTCGTGTGCAGGGATTGACATTCGATCCGAAACGTACATCAACTCTCTTGCCTGGTAAGGGTAGTACTGCCGAACAAGTGGCGTTGAGGCAGTTGAAGGATATTGATAAGACCAACTCAAATTATAATGTTCGTTTGAGTGTCGGTTTGAACTATAACATCTTGAAGGGTCTGAAGTTCTCTTCTACTTATTCGCTTGACCATTACTTCACACGTGTGTACACGTTCACACCTGACTATTTGAAGTATGATAAGAAGTCTGAGGTTCAGGCTTCCAATATTGCAATGACGAATATTCAGACAGAGAATATTCTTACTTACAACTTGGCATTACCAAGTGAGCATAAGTTGGAGTTGATGGCTGGTATGACATATAACTATGACTTGTTGCAGAACTTAAGCGGTACTGCAAAGGGTGGTCCTACCAACTCTATTAAATATGCTGGTGAGGGATGGCCTTCACTCTTCAATGATGGTGGAACAGTAAGAGCAGCACAGAGTTTTCTTACTAATCAGCAGGAGCAGTCATTGCTCAGTTTCTTAGGTCGTGCAGCTTATAGCTATAAGAAGCGTTACATGGCAGAGCTTTCTATCCGTGCAGATGGATCAAGTGTGTTCGGTAAGGATGTACGTTGGGGAACCTTCCCTTCTGTTGGTCTTGGTTGGGCATTCAGTGAAGAGCACTTCATGAAGAAGTTTTGGTGGTTAAGCTTCGGTAAACTTCGTGCTTCTTGGGGTAAGTCTGGACAGAAGTTCCAGGAGCCTTATTTGGCATTGGGTGTGATGGAGGAGAGTAACATCTTTAACGGGTCGTTAGGTCTTATCCCACAATCTATGGCTAATAAGAAGTTGACTTGGGAGGAGAGTGACCAGTATGACCTCGGTCTTGACTTGCAGATGTTGGATTATCGTTTGAAACTCAAGCTCGATTATTACTATAAGTATTCAAGCAAGCTGTTGATGCAATCTTACCTTCCAGGTAATGTCTTCCTTGCTACAAGTATGTGGGACAATGCATCTGCTATCTCTAACGAAGGTATTGAGTTCGAGGCTCAGTATGATGTTATCCGCAAGAAGAATTGGAACTGGAGCGTAGGCTTCAACCTTTCTCATAATAAGAACATGCTGCGTAAGACATACAATGGCGAAGACCTTAATGATAAAGTCTTAGGTCGTCCAGTCTATGGTATCTATACTTTCAAGGATGAGGGAATCGTTCAGAAGGAAGAGGATATCCCAATGTATCTTAATGCATCAGGTAAGCAGATTCCACTTTACTTCCAATCAATCAATAATCCATTGCGTGTGGGCGGAAGAAAGATAAAGGACCAGAACTATGATGGTGTGATTGATGATAAGGACCTCTATTATGCTGGTAGCACACTCCCTGCTGTTTATGGTGGTTTGAATAGCCACTTGGAGTGGAAGGGATTGAGCTTTGATGTACTCTTCAGCTATACCATTAGCCGTAAGGTTATGAATATGTATAAGAACAGTGCCTTTACCTTTACAAAGGACTTCGGTGTAATCATGAACTACTTCCATGCTGGTGACTTCTGGACAACAAGCAACAGAGATGCGAAGTATCCATCACTTGAGTTTGCTGATAAGGATTATGTAGGTCAGTTTGATGGTAACGTAGATTCTAACATTGAGAATATTAGCTTCCTACGACTCAAGCAGTTGGTTATTGGTTATCAGATACCTAAGAACTGGCTGAAGGGTTCATTCATCAAAGATGCTAATGTATACCTCAGTGGAGAGAATTTGTTCTTGCTTACCAATTACTCAGGAGTAGACCCAGAAATTATCAATCCTTATTCTGGTAAGGACGATGGAACACAGTATCCATTGAATAGAAAGGTTACTTTGGGTCTCAACTTAAAATTCTAACAGAAATGAAGAAGATTATAATGCTCTCAATATGTGGTTGTCTTCTGTCCTCTTGCAGCCTTGACTTGCAGCCTGAGAACGGATTGACTTACAGCAACTCGTTCAATACAGAGAAGGAGTTGAATGCGACAACCACTTCTATTCAATATTATATCAACACCGTTGTTGGCAATAACTATGTTCTTTCCACAGCAGGTATGAAGGCTGACGTGATTCTTGATGGCAAGCAGTTACGCGAGTGGAATCCACGAACAGTAATTACAAGTGAGTATTCATGGAAGGGTCTTTATGACATTATCTTTGAATCAAATCTATTGCTTGATAATATAGATAAGACAAAGGACTTGACTGAAGATCGTCGGAAGTATCATGTAGGACAAGCTGAATTTGCTCTTGGATTGTCTTATTTCCTTTTGGCACAACGTTATGGTGAGGCAATCATCACTGATAATTCTTCAGAGATAAAGCCTTACTCTCTCTCTTCACAGAGTGATGTGCTTAATGCTGCAATAGAACATGCAAAGAAAGCATTGGATGTTTTGCCTACATGGGATAAGTTGACAGACTTGAATGGTGTTTCTATCACTAATCGTCAGACTGCTTCAAAGGGTACTGCTGCAGCCTTACTCGCACAGATTTATGCGTGGAAGGGTAGTGTGACTGAACTTTATAAGTTGCAGGGTAATGCGCAAGAAGATTATCAGAAGTCTATCGATTACTCAACACAGCTTATCGATGGTCAGGTCGGTAACTATCAGCTTTGCTCTTCACCAGAGGAACTCTGCACGTATCTGTCTAATGAGAAGTCTCCTAATCCAGAGGCAATCTTCAGCTTGTACTTCGATAAGACGCGCTCAGAGAATGTTGTTTCTCCTAATGAAGTGGCACAGAACTTTGTGAGCTGGCCTGTAAGAGAGGATCAAACATTAGCCGATTTACCATCAAGTAGTACCTATCAGCTTTATGCTTCAACAGTAGAAAGTTTGTTCCCTGATACTACTGATCAGCGTCTACAGGCATTTTTTTATCAGTGGGGTACCTCACATGAGGTAGATGGAACGGATTACGCCATTATGTATAAGTTCAGAAAAGCAATTATGGATGCCGATCAGTATTCTGCAAGTGGTAAGACTTATCGTACGGTAGATGCTGACTATATTTACTGGCGACTTGCTGATTTCTATCTGTTGAGAGCTGAGTGCTATCAGAAGTTAGGCAATGAAGCTAAGGCTATTGCTGACCTTAATGTGATTCGTTCACGTGCTGGTGCACTTTCTTATCCATCAACCTACGATACAGAGGGGCTGAAGAAGGCTATCTTCCTTGAAAGAGAGAAAGAGTTTATCGGTGAAAATGATGCACGTTATGCCGATGTCATTCGTAATGGATATGTGAAAGAAGAACTGCAAGGTAAGTTCCTTTTGCTGACCAATCAAGACATTCAAGGCGGTGCACTCTTCCTTCCACTTCCAAAGGATGCATGGCAGGATAAAGATGGACACGTTATTAATACCCAGTTGCGCCAGAAGCCATATTGGCAGGCTTATAACTAATAACGGGTTAGGAACGTTACAATAAATATATTGTTTGATATATGAAAAAGATTATATATATAATAGCTGTGTGTCTGACAATGGGAGTACTCTCCAGTTGTACCAAGTATAACTTTGATGACACAGGTCTTGCTAATGGTAAGCACGATATGACGATGTGGGAATACTTCAAAGGCGATAGCTATAATTGGGATTCTCTTTGCGTGATGACTGAGCGTGCAGGTTTAGTTTCTCTTTTCCAAGGTACAAGTCAGTATGGCAAGAACTTCACGTTCTTTGGTCCTACCAATCATAGTATCAATCGTTATCTTTATGATAATGGAATGACGAGAGTGTCAGATATTCCTGTTGCTGACTGTAAGAAGTTTATCTTAAATTGTGTTTTACCTAACAAGCGAGTGATGCTTGATGATTTTAAGGAAGGTGTTAAATCTTCTGATGCATCAACACCAATCGGTAAGGGTGGTGAGACAGTAGAGATGGCTTCTGGTAATCAGTTGTGGATTTATACATTCCGTGAGTCTTACAACAGTGTTCCGGGTGCTGGCCCTTTACGTATCCACTTGGTTTCCCCAACGACCACCAAGACTTCTGACGTTGCTTCATGTAATATTGAAACAAACACAGGAGTGGTTCACTCACTTGTTTATGACTTCAACTTAACCGACTTTTAAAAATGAAAAAGATGAAGAAAGGAATCGCATTGCTGTGCCTTATGGCCCTTACAATAGGTTTTATGGTATCATGTAGCAAAATGGATGTTGGCTATCTGAGAACAACTGGAGCATCTTTTACTCCCGACTCACTTAATGCCTTCCATAATGTAGACTCAACGAGTGATCGTGGTAAATACAAGCTGCCATTCGTTTCTACACGTATCCAAGGTGTTGCAGGTACTAACCCTATCAATTATGAATTGTCAGGAGTTAAGGCTGACAATCAGGAACAAGCACAGTTGTTTATGAAACTCTATAAGGAGGGCAAGATTTCTGTTACCGGTGGTCTGATTGTTGTCACACAAGAAGCTACGCAACAGTTGGCAAACGGCAGATATCGTCTCTCTCTTAAGGTGTATAATCAAGACCATGAGGTAGTCTTGGAAAACATCTTTAAGGTGGTAGTAACAGATGATGAGCTGCCTGTCGAGTAATTTCGATAAAGGTATATTGTAGATGTATATACTACGTTCAGCATTGACTTTAGGCGTATTCCTCTCATGTATTAAAAAGATAGATATGAATAATATCAATGCTGTAAGTAGGATACAGTTTAATGAATAGATTGAATAAAATAATCCATTAAAAACAGATTAAATATGAAAAGAAGAAGATATATCTTACTGCTTGTATCTCTTTTGATGATGGCAGTACAGCTTCGTGCACAGCAGGGTACAGAAGCCGCAAATGGTATTAAGTTCTTTAAGGGAACTTTCAGTGAAGCTTTGGTAAAAGCTAAGCAAGAGAATAAAATTCTGTTTGTTGACTTCTACGCAGTGTGGTGTGTTCCTTGTAAGAAGATGGCAAAAACAGTTTTCACACAAGAGGAAGTTGGAAAGTATTTCAATGAACACTTTATCAGTCTGCAGTTAGATGCAGAGAAGGGTGAGAATGTTGATATCGCTAAGAACTATAAGGTAGCAGCATATCCAACAGTAGCTTTCATTGCACCAGATGGTAAGGCCTTGTCTGTGAATACAGGTGCGATGGATAAGGATGAACTCATGGAGGCTGCTAAGATTGCTGCTGGAGAGAGTGTAAGTTTTGAGGAACTTTACAATAAGTACAAGGCTGATAACAACGACCTTGATGTTCAGCAGCAACTTCTTCTCAAGGCACCATCTTTCTTGCAGGCGCAGGAGGGTATGGATGCAGATAAGTGGGTAACACGTTTGCAGAAACTTTATAAGAACTATGTAGCTGCTAAGGCACCATTGAAGCTTATCAATGAGAATGACTATCGTATCATTCTAACATTGGAGGGTGATGAAGATAAGGAGCACAAGCAGTATATGATTGACCTTATGAACGACCACCTTGATGACTGGATGAAGAAACTTGGTAAGGCACCTGCCTACTACATTGTTGAGGCTAACGACATCTTTGCCGAGGATATGGCAAAAGATGGTAACGTGAAGTATAAAGACTATGTAGAGAAAGTTAAGAACCAGTATGCAAAGGCATACGAGGTTGTTGGCTTGACAGGTATTACTCCATACGAGAAGGCTAAGCTCTACTTTGATGCTCTCTACAACTTGTATAAGAATAAGGATGTAAATGGCTATGTGAAAGCTATGGAGACCTATTTTGGTAAGATGGAGAACAACCTCCGTTCAGCCGACTATGGTAAGGCTGCACAGAACCTCTACATGGCTGCAGGCAAGAGTCTGAAGGCTAAGGATCATGAGGTTGCTATCAAGTGGGCTGAGAAAGCTTTGTCACAGGAAGATGCTGTGATGGACCGTGTCAACTATATGGTAATGATAGGTGACTCTTATCGTGAATTGAAGAACTATACCAAGGCACGTGAATACTATAACCAGGCATTTGCTGAGACACTCCGTTTAGAAAATATGGAGATGCCACAGGCTATGTTGCAGGGTGCAATCAAGCAGAAGCTCTCTACGCTCGAACTCCTTGAAAAGTAAACAATGACTATGTTCAAGAATATCACTAAATGCCTATCGAGCGTGCCAGTGGCACTGCTCATAGGCTTTTTGTTTTCCCCCTTTAGTTCTGCCAATGCGCAGATGAATGGATTGCGAAAGGGAAAACTGGCAAATGGGCTTACTTATTATATCTATAATGATGGTTCTGCTACTGGTGAGGCACAATACTACCTCTACCAGAATGTAGGTGCTATCTTGGAGAATGATGAGGAAATGGGATTGGCGCACGTGTTGGAGCATTTGGCTTTTAATACGACAGACCACTTCCCTAATGGTGTGATGAACTTCCTTCGCAGTAACAATCTCAATGACTTTGAGGCTTTCACAGGTGTTGATGATACGCGTTATGCGGTTCATAACGTACCTACCAATGATGTGAAGCTAAATGAGAATATGCTTTGGGTGCTCCGTGACTGGTGCCATGGCGTCAAGATGACCCCTAAAGACATTGAAAAGGAACGTGGTATTATCCTTGAGGAATGGCGTCATCGTTCGGGAGTAGACCGTCGTCTGACAGATGCCATTGCCCCTGTTGTTTATAATCATGCTGGTTATGCTACTCATAATGTGATTGGTTCACAGAAGATATTGGAGACCTTCCAGCAGAAGCAAGTAAAGCAGTTTTATGATAAGTGGTACCGTCCTAATATGCAGTTTATTGCTGTTATCGGTGATGTTGATGTCGACCAGATGGAAAAGAATATCCAAACAGTTTTCAAGACATTGCCAGCTAAGCAAGCACCTGCTGTAAATCCACAGACAAGACAGATTCCTGACAATACCACACCACTCTATATGCGTTTCATTGACCCAGAGAACAAGAGTGCTTCTTTTGGTCTTTATCAACGTTATGAGGTGAAGGGCAACGCTCCAGAAGAGGACCGAGTACGTCAGTTTATCTTCACTAAGTTCTTCAATACATTGGCTCCAAAGCGTTTTGTGATGTTGAAGAATGCTGATAAGGAGAGTTATATTGCTGCTGAGGTGAGTCTATCTCCTTTGGTACGAAACTATTATCAGATGGCATGGGACATGGTTCCCTATCAGGGTAATGAACAGAAGGCACTTCAGCAGATGTTAGCTGTGCGTGATAACTTGCGCGACCAAGGCTTTACTGCTGCTGAGTTCAATGCTGAGAAGGAGAAGATGTACAATGGAATGAAGGATGTCCTCGAAGCAAAGGGACTGGGTACACCAGACAATGCTTTGATGCTTTTCCGTCAGAACTTCCTCTATGATATTCCTGTACAGGACTTCCGCGGACAGATTAACCGTAACCTTGAGACTTTGGTTGAGTTAGAGGTTGAGGATATGAATGCTTGGATGAAGTCATTGCTTAATGACAATAACCTTGCTTTTGTCACTTATTCTAAGTCACAGAGCGAGATGAATATTACCGAGAACGACCTTATGGCTGCATTGAAGGAAAAGAGTTCATTCAGCGATATGGCTCGTGCTGATGGTATGAAACCTATCAGTCAGTTGATTGACTTCCCTCTGACAGGAGGAAAGATTGTTTCTGAAAAGCAGTTGAAGACTTTGCAGGCAAAGGAGTGGACACTCTCTAATGGTGCAAAAGTTCTTTATCGTAACGTTCCGGAGCTGAGTGGTCAGTTCCTCTTTGCAGGTTCTGCAGAAGGTGGAAAGTCTATTGTTCCAGCACAAGAACTTGCCAACTATAATGCAATGCGTTCGCTTTTGATGCAGTCAGGTGTATATAATTACAACCGAAATCAGTTGGCGCAGTGGCTACAGGGTAAGAATATCAATCTCTCCCTCTCATTGGAAGACTACAGTGATGGTATCGGTGGTAATGCACCTGTTGACAAGGCTGACGATTTCTTCAGCTATCTGTATTTGATTCTGTCACGTCAGAACTTCTCAAAGTCTGCCTTTGATAAGTATATCCAGCGTAACCTCTACGTTTATGAGAATCGTGCAACAACAGGTATGGCAGCCGTACAGGATTCTATCCAGCAGTTGCTTTATCCGGTTAGTGCAATGAATCCACGTCAGGATGAGGCTTTCTTTAAGTCAGTTCAGTTTGATAAGTTGCAGGAACAGTTCCAGGCACATCTTGGTGATGCATCACGTTTCACCTATTGTCTTATTGGTGATATTCCAGAAGCAAAGGCAAAAGAGTTGGTGCTTCGCTATATCGGTTCTCTCAAGGGTGAAGGTAAGCCTGTGAAGACTGCTACCCAGCCAATGGATTTCTCGTCATCTACGCCTGTTATCAAGCGCACTTTCGAGACTGAGACAGAAGGTGGTATGGCAGAGATTGAGATTTCATTTGCCAATAAGCAGAAACTGTCTGAGCGTGAGCAAGCTGCTTTGGAAGTGATGCGTGGACTTTTGGAGCGTCGTTATTTTGATGTATTGCGTGAGAAAGAACACCTTACTTATACCGTAGGTGTACAGAGCAACTATACTTCACAGCCAGTAGCTGGCGAGAACCTTAACATTCATCTTTCTACTGCGAAAGAGAATGCAGACAAAGCTGTTAGCCTTGTTTATAGTATTCTTGATGATGTAAAGGCTGGCCGTTTCACTACAGATGAGTTCAAGGCTGCAATGGTACCTTTGGCTGTTGATGAAGAACAATCAGGTGCAGCATCACAGTCAAACAGTGACCCATCAGTTTGGATGGCTTTATTGAACATCTATGCTGAGACGGGCAACGAGCTATCTCCAAATGAGAATGCCGCTTCTGCACCAGTATTCAAGACCCTTACACCACAAGATATCACTGCTGTGGCTATGAAGGTGATGACAAATGCTAAGCAGCGTGAGATTATTGTTAAGCCTGCTGCGCAGGAAGGTAAACATACCTTTAAGTAATTAATGGTAAGTAAATTTAATAAAACAGAGGTGTACCAAGAGTGCACCTCTGTTTTTTTGTCTTTGTACAAGATGTACTGAATAAAGTAAAGAGGCAAAATATACAAGCAGTCTTTATTTCAATATTTTAGTTGCAAGTTTATATGTGAAGAATATTCGTGGGTTAGATAAATCCCACTGTATTACCTCCTGCTGTATCAAATCTGGATATTTTTTGCTTATATCCTTTAATGCATTACCTACGGATTTCCTAAGATACTCACTTTCATCTTCTTTGTGTTTGCTGATCAATGCTATAGCAATCATTGGATTTTCTTTGAAAAATGGTCGATTTGTCCAAATTCTCAATCCCTCTGTTACAGCACGAACAACATTTGGATTGTTGTCGTTTATCCATTCTTCAATGAGAGGTAAGGATGATTCATATCCTTTGTACTTGCAAATTTCGTCAAAGGCTTTTGCAAGCATTTCTTGTACTCGCCAGTTTTTATCGATAGAAACTTGCTCTTTCAGAAAATAGAGTGCTTTTTTATCTGTTGTAGCTAATTTGCCCAATATTGATGTAGCTAACATTCGTGCTTGATATGCTTTATGTTCAAGTAGAGTGATGGCATATTTAAAGCACTGTTCTTTCGAATTTGAAGAAAGGATTTCATTAGTTCCATCAATGATATGTTGAAATCCGTGCTCAATTTCTAAAATTCGACTTAATACATTTTCTACACTCATAACGATCTGGTTTTTAGTTTTTTATAATCATTGTAACAATGTATCTCATCATGCTGTAAGTAAATAGAACCAATTATTCTAATGTCTTGTGTGGATTTATACGCTCTGAAACTATTTAAAAGTTTAGTCCTATTCTGTTCAATGCAAATATAGAAAAAAGGTTGTGAACTTCCAAGAATACACACAACCTTTTAGCAAAAATCTTTTTATTTCAAAGTTGAAGCTAAATACTTAATGAGATCTTCTCCCGATTATTTGGTTCTGTTGTTAAATACGTGGATACTTTTCGTATAAATTTAACAGAAGAAGCAAAATTATTCATTAGACAAAAAACATAGCTAAATCTGTCAACTGTCTATTCTATTATTATCCTCCGACACAGAAAACCTTTTTACCTTTATATTTAAAAAACGCAGGTAAGGGTTTGAAAAATCATTACATATTTCCAAGCAAAGGCTCTATAAATAACGGTAAAAAGATGTCTAAAAGGTGTGTTTGTAACTTGCAGATAGTCAGTTAGTTGTAAAGTAATGTAGGAAGAGGTGCCTAATTGGACTTCAAAAGGGCGTTAGTTAGCCCTCAAAAGGGCACCTATTGCAAGTCAATTAGGCGTCTTTTAGAAGCCAAAAGAGCATGTTTTGAATTTGAATCACATGAAAATAGTTTATAAATATTGCTTTATAAGGGGATAAATTGTTTGTGGACGACGAATAGACATAGTAACAGAAATTATTTTCTCTTGTGTCCAGCACTCCCCTCTCTCTCGGAGAGGGGTTGGGGGAGAGGTCTTTAATAATCCTCTTTATATTTATCCGTCTCAATATAGATATAAATCTTGTACTCAGGGAAAGTGGCACGCATATTCTTTTCGATGTCGTTAACCAACTGAGGTGCTTGTGCTTCATATTCGCTCTTGACGTCAATCTTTGCAGTGACAAGGATGTCATTAGGACCGAGGTGAATGGTCTTTACGTTGATGAGGCGGTTGATTTCTGTTCTGTTGAATGTCTCTTTGATGCGAGTTAAATCCTTCTGCGTGACACTCTCACCAATAAGCAGGCTGTAGAACTCACGTGCGAGGAAAAGAGCTGCTGCACAGAGGAGTACACCAATCAGTACACCCGAGAGGGCATCATAGAATGGATTACCTGTAAAGTGGGTCAGAAGTGTACCTCCTAAGGCTATTAGCAGACCAATGACAGCACAACTATCTTCTGCAAAGATGATGAGAATTTCGCTGTGACGGCTCTTTCGTAGGAAACGATAAAGTGAAAGATTGTCCTTATTCAGTTCCTTAATCTCCTTGAAGGCAACCCTTAGACTGACAGTTTCTACTAAGAGTCCGAAGGCCAGAATACCAATGACGAGCCATGTGTTCTCCAAGCTGTGTTCTGGGTGAAATAACTTCTCTGCTGCTTCCATGATACCTAATGCACCACCAGCGAAGAATAGCATCATTGCAACAACCAAGCTATAGAAATACTTAGCACGTGCCTGTCCGAATGGATGTTTATCTGATATCTTCGCTGTTGACTGTCGGTTGCCTACTAACAGTAGTATTTCATTGCCACAATCTACGATACTATGGATAGACTCATTCAACATTGCAGCTGAGCCAGACACAGCAAAACCAACAAACTTTGATATCGCTACCAAGATGTTTGCACCTAAGGCAGCGATAACACTCATCATTCCTTCACTTTTCTTTTCCTTTTCCATATCCTGTTTTAAACTTTTTGATATTGGTATATATTTACCAGATGTATTCTGTAACGTACTTACTATTTTCCTCTTTGTTATTTTTATTTAGTGTTGTCACCACTTCTTCAATGCGGGTGGGACGTCCTTCCTTATCATACTCCGTTGTCAGTTGCGACTTGAAATTGAAGTCTTTATCTTTTGAACTGAAGCTATAGCTGCTAATATCTCCTTTCGGAATAACACCCATATAGCCCAAGGTGATGAAGGGGATGGGTATTCTTATACCACTACCAAACATCCAAAAGTAATAGAGGTTATGGTAGTTCGTTTTCTCTCCAGTATCTCTGTAAGTGATATTTAATGATTTGTCAGGTAATATCTTCTCTCCCTTCCATTGGAGGATGTTGGTTTGTCTCCCACAGAGTGTGTTAGGTGTGTCACGACAAACGAGTCTTCTCTTATTATCGTAGGTGTATGTATAATAGCCGGGAGGGTTATTCGCTTCTACGATAAGTCCGTTCTTAACTATATAATAGCCATCAAGGAGTTCGTCTAACTGGTCTTTAATATGCGTCTTATGAATGTGAATGGTATCACCAGCATAGGAGTAAGTGTAATCCTGCAAGCTATCTGTACCCACACGCTCTATGATGATCTGCCCTTTTTGGTTACAATAATAGGTGATAGTGTCCTTACTCCTCTCCGCTTTCGATGTTACGTCTTTGATAATCGTCAGATAACGATGCAGTTGTTCTCCATGATAAGTTATCTCTTCGGCTATTCCAGAAGGAACAGACGAACATGAGAAAAACAAACTAACAGCTATGATAGCTAATAAGAACAGTCTGATGTCTTTGTATAAGTCTTTCTTCATTTATTCTTGATAGTTAGGGAGTTTGTTTGTATATGTGGAGTTCTGCAATCTTGAATAATAGATAGTGAGTAGCAGTAAGGGAGACATACTTCCTTTTCAGAGGGGGAAACGAACTTCTTTAAGCCTTGTTCTTCTACAATCAGTCTTACTTCTTTGCAGCCTTCTGTGCCTCCTTCACCATCTTCAGACGTTCCTCATAGATAGGGCGCCACTTGTTAATCATAGCTTGAAGGTCCTTGCTTCTCTGCTCCAAGTCGCGGTATTCGTCAGTGTCAGTTTCGTTGTTCTGACTCTTCATTAGCATCTGTTGCAGCATTAGTTTCTGCTGTTCGTCAGCCTTCTGAAGCTGTGCACCAAGCTTTTCAAGATTCTCCATAAATGCTAATGCACGGTCTATATGATTTTCTTTTTCCATCTTTTGGCTATCTTTTAATGTCTTTTTTATGTGTACAAAGTTACAGAAAAAGTTCAGTATGACCACCGCTTCCAAATTATTTTCACGAAGAAAAGAATTTCTTTTCATGAAAAAAAATATTTTTCTTCGCGTAAATAAATATTTCTTTTCATGAAAATAATTCGCAGTTGGTTGTTTTCTTTCGAATCTTCGTACGTAAGACGGGATTTTATAGTATCTTTGCAAGTAGATAAAAGAATACATTTTAGATGGAAAAGAAGAAACAGATAGATTGCTTTCTACCGTATAGCACAGTTGCAATGATGCAGTCACTTGCTGCACAGTTGTACGAGTCAGGTGTGGTAAAGAATATATATACGTTAGCTGCAGATGTCCCACCTACTGAGGCACTGCCTCAGTACACCCATCACCTGCAGGCAGGCAGCTTGCTTTCCCTTGCTACTATGCGCCTTATTGCGACTACAGCAACAGCCGATTATGCCCTGTTTTTTTTGAAGCAAGGACCTATCACATTAGGTTATCATGCGCTTGAGCGTATGCTGCAGGTAGCTGAAGAAACTGGTTCGGCAATGGTTTATGCTGACCATTACTCTGTGGAAGCTGGCAAGACGGTGAAGCATCCCGTTACAGCCTATCAGTTGGGTAGTATCCGTGATGACTTCGATTTTGGTTCTGTTGTACTTCTCAAGACGGAGTACCTGAAGGAATATGCAGCGAAAGAGGTGGTAAAGGATTATCAGTTTGCAGGTTGGTACGACCTTCGTCTATTCTTAAGTCGTGTGGGAAAACTCTTTCATCTGAATGAATATCTCTATACAGAGGAGGAAGATGACCTACGCGCAAGTGGTGAGAAGCAGTTTGATTATGTGAATCCTCGCAACCGTGAGGTGCAGATTGAGATGGAGCAGGCAGCAACGGCACATCTCTCTGCTATCAAAGCCTTGGTTGATACAACGCAATATGTACAGCCTGACTTCTCTGGTGAGGCTTTTCCGGTAGAGGCATCGGTGGTGATTCCTGTCTTTAATCGTGAGAAGACTGTGCGCGATGCGGTGGTTTCGGCCCTCTCACAGAAGACAGATTTTTCTTTTAACGTTATCGTTGTCGACAATCATTCGACAGATGGTACGACGGAGATACTGTCTTCTTTGGCTGTTGATGAGCGTCTTGTGCATCTTATTCCTACACGTATTGACCTCGGTATAGGTGGCTGTTGGAACTATGCTATCAATGATGCGCATTGTGGTCGCTTTGCTGTTCAGTTGGATAGTGACGACCTTTATTCTTCAGAGAATACCTTGCAGGCTATTGTCAATGCTTTCCACGAACAGAAAGCGGCGATGATAGTAGGCTCTTATCGTATGTGTGACTTCGATCTTAATACCCTTCCACCGGGCTTGATTAGCCATAATGAGTGGACAGAGGATAATGGTTGCAACAACGCCCTGCGTATCAACGGACTCGGTGCACCACGTGCTTTCTTCACTCCTTTGGTTCGTCAGCATCAATTCCCGAACACAAGTTATGGCGAAGACTATGCTATGGGCTTGGCTTTCAGTCGTCGTTTCCGTATCGGACGAATCTATGATGAACTTTATCTTTGCCGTCGTTGGGGTGGAAACAGTGATGCCGTATTGAGCATTGATAAGGTAAATGCTAATAATCATTATAAAGATCAGCTGCGTACAGTTGAAATTTTAGCACGTCAGAAACAAAATCAAGATAGAGAGAAAGGGCTAACTGATTTTTTTCATAACCAGCTGAACCAATGGCAAGACGTTTCAAAACGTTTTGAAGAGTTGAAGGGTGTGCAGACGCGTGAGGTGGGTTCAGCCCTTGTGCAATTCAATCCTGCACGCTTGGTGAGTACAGGGGCAAAGATTGATAAGGCTACGCTGGCTAAGCGACCTTGCTTCCTTTGTGAAAAGAATCGTCCAAGTGAGCAGATTGTTCTGTCTTTTGGAGAAGGTTTTGATATCCTTGTCAACCCTTTCCCAATTCTCCCTGTTCATTTCACTATCCCTTCTCGTCATCATCAACTGCAGGCAATAGCAGAGAATTATGTACTGATACATCGCTTATTGAGGGCTTATCCGCAGCTAATGGTGTTCTATAATGGACCGAAGTGTGGTGCCAGTGCACCTGACCACTTGCACTTTCAGGCAGGAACAAGCGGTATTCTTCCTTTACAACGTGACTGGCAACGGCTTTATGAAACCTCTCTTCCGCTCTTACAACTGAATGGTACAGAGGGAATCTATGAGATAAAGGACTATATTTGCCCGGCTTTAGCTATCGTGAGTCATACAGAGAAGCATGATGTTGAGCTATTCAGTCGTTTATATGAAGCACTTCCATTAAAGGAAGATGAGACCGAGCCGATGATGAATATCGTGGCTTGGCGTAATGGAGATGCGTTTATTTCGGTCGTATTCCCACGTGAGAAGCACCGCCCTGATTGTTTTTCTGCAGAAGGAGAGGCACAGTGTCTGGTCAGTCCGGGTAGCTTGGATATGGCAGGATTGCTGATATTGCCCCGTCAGAGCGACTTTGAAGGGATGACTACAGAACGTGCTAAAGCCGTTTTGCGTGAGGTGTCACTGTCAGATGAGGCGATGGCAGAAGTCGTAAAGCGGATTCATAATAAGGCGGTTGACCTCGCTTTCGATGATTGGCAGCAAGAACCTATGGTTTCGGTAGGTATTGTTAGCGGCGAAGAAATTCGTTTTCAGCTGAATGGTACTTATACAATAGGAAACAAAGAGGTGACAGGTAAGCAGACCGTAAAGTTCAAAGACGGACAGATTCTGTGGGATTCTCTGCTCTATCAGGAACTTTGCTTTACCCCGCAAAATGATGATATATCCTTCACTTTGGAGGATGTTACTATCGGTGTAGACTTCCATTGGGAGCGTAAAGAGGCACAAACCTTCCTCGGAAAGCTATGTTTTGTTGTCGATGGAGATAAGCTTTGGGCTATTAATGAACTACCAGTAGAGCGTTATTTAGCAAGTGTTATCTCAAGTGAGATGAGTGCTACCTCTTCGTTAGAGCTTTTGAAGGCACATGCTGTAATCTCTCGCAGTTGGCTTTTGGTACAGATGAGAAGACGAAAAGCCATTGAAATGGGTGTTCAGACAGCATCTGCACCAGTAAAAGTGTCAGATGAAGAGGGTGTTGTATGGTATGATAGCGATGCACATACCTTGTTTGATGTCTGTGCAGACGACCATTGTCAACGTTATCAGGGCATTACGAAGGCAACGAGTCCACATGTTGAAGAGGCAATAAAGGCTACCCGTGGACAGTTATTGATGAATGGAAAGGAAATTTGCGACGCTCGTTTCAGTAAGTGTTGCGGAGGTGTTTCGGAGGAATATGAATACTGTTGGGACAATACTCATAAGCCCTACCTGCTCTCGGTAGTAGATAATGCACCTTTGGGAACAGCCCCTACGATTGATCTCACTGATGAGAAGACGGCACAGGAGTGGATTCTGTCGTCTCCAGAGGCTTTTTGTAATACAAAGGATGCGGCAGTCTTGGGGCAGGTGCTTAATAACTACGATCAAGAAACACAAGACTTTTATCGCTGGACAGTAGACTTCACACAGTCAGAACTTGCTGAGCTAATCCGTCGTAAGAGTGGTCTTGATTTCGGAGAGATTATTGACCTCCAACCTTTAGAGCGTGGTAAGAGTGGTCGTATCACGCGTTTGAAGATTGTAGGGACAAAGCTTACGCGTATTATCGGTAAGGAATTAGAGATAAGACGTGCATTAAGTGAGAGCCATCTCTACAGTTCAGCTTTCGTGGTAGAACGTAGTGAGGTCGTGAATGACGTCCCACAGCACTTTCGTCTTATTGGTGCAGGGTGGGGACATGGTGTAGGCTTGTGTCAGATTGGTGCTGCTGTAATGGGCGAGAAAGGCTATCAATATGACGAAATCCTCCATCATTATTATCAGACAGCAGCTATTGAAGCACAATACAAATAACGCATACGAAGATGCACGAGGAACAGAAGATAATCAATGGAATTCCTATTGTAGACCAGTGGCGTAGCTATTGGCTCTGGCTTCCTACGCTCTATTTGACACGTGGACTACCGTATGTTATCTTGTTGATGACTTCATTAGTCTATTTCAACAGAATGGGCTTGTCGAATGGTGCTATCACGCTGACGACATCGTGGTTAATACTGCCCTTTATCCTCCGACCTTTGTTAGGTAGATTGGTCGTTGGCTATTGGAGTAAGTATGCATGGGTAATTCTGACAGAGTTTGTTATGGCACTGAGTCTTGGTGGATTGGCGTTTATGGCATCATCTGTTGATTGGTTTGAGTGGACAGTCTTCTTCTTAATGATAATCGCAACGATGGCTGCCTTGCATGATGTGGCTATTGAAAGACTGTATAAGCGTGAAACGGCCTTGCATAATCGTCCTGTTTTTATTGGTACGCGTGCCATTTCTTATATGCTTTCTATCATTGTGGGAATGGCTATCCCTGTTACGATAGCAGGAAACTTAGAGGTCATTTATAGAACGGTAGCCCCTTCATGGGCAACTATTTTTAGGGTTCTGTCAGGCTTATTGACCTGTTTGATGCTACTTCATGCTATCATACTTCCCAAAGATAATATTCATGCGAACCTCCCTATATGGACAGGGGTGACACGTCAATGGTGGCATGATGTCAAGGCTGCCTTTGTCCGCCGTCCTCATTATGTGGCAAACTTGTGTTTCCTTTTTGCCTTTCTCATACCCGAAGGGATGTTTTTTAGAATAGCACCACTCTTTTTGATAGACCCAGGAAGTAATGCAGGATTGGCTCTTTCACCACAGGAGTTAGGATTAGTCTTGGGAACAGTGGGTACGTTCTCGTTAATTGGAGGCAGTGCCTTAGGTGCTAATTTGGTACGTCGTGACGGCTTGAAGCGTTGGTTGTGGCTGTTTGTTATAGCCTTGACCTTGCCAAAGTTTGTCTTTGTTTATCTCAGTTATTACTTTGTCTCCACCTTATCAATTATCAATTTGTGTGTGATTATCGAACAGTTTGGAGCAGGTTTGGGATTAACGTTTTATGTTGTATGGCTCGCTCATTGTACAAAAGGGGAGCACTCCACATTTACTTATTCAATAGGTACGGCAATAACAGCCTTCTCATTGGTGATGACAGGATGGTTTACAGGTTTCTTGCAGGAGTATGTGGGCTATCGTCTATTTTTCCTTCTTGTGGCAATGTTGGGTATTATTAGTTTTATAGTGACCTACTTTCTCCCTGTAACAAAGGAGATAGGAAAACGAAAAAGGATGGTTTAAATCCATTTAAAACGACGGTTCTGATGTTTTGTTTTCAGCCGTTAACCTTTATAAAAAAGTCATGATTTTATTTGTACCTCACGAAAAATGTTGTACTTTCGCAAGTAGATAGTTATAAAAAACAGTAAGTAAAATGAAGATTAAGTATTTCTTAATGGCAGCTGTTGTCGCTTTGATGACAGCCTGTGGTACGGCTTCTAAAGTTCCATTGACGGGTCGTACACATCGTATCAGTATTTCTGATGCGCAGCTTCTTAGCCTCAGTAATCAGGAATATACAAAGTTTATGGCATCAGCAAAACGTTCTACTGATGCAAAGAATACTGCTATGGTTCAGCGTGTAGGTCGCAACCTTGCCAATGCGGTGGAGACTTACTTACGTAATAATGGTTATGCTAATGAGATTAATAACTTCAAGTGGGAGTTTAATCTTGTTCAAGACAAGCAGGCTAACGCTTTTTGTATGCCTGGAGGTAAGATAGTTGTTTACGAAGGATTATTGCCTTACACACAGAATGAGGCAAGTTTGGCAATCGTTTTAGGTCATGAGATTGCGCATGCTGTAGCTAAGCACAGTGCTGAGCAGATTACAAAGCAGATGAATCAGCAGATGGGAACCAATATATTGGGTACAGTCTTGAACTCCACTGTTGGTAGTGGAGTAGGCGATATCGCTTCACAGGTAGCGGGAGGATACTTCTCTTTCCGTAACTTGAAGTACAGTCGCGATAATGAAAGTGAAGCTGACTACATGGGACTTATCTTTGCTGCGATGGCTGGATATGACCCTGCGAATGCCGTAACGTTCTGGCAACGAATGGCTGCAGCAACGAATAGTAGCCGTTCTGAGATTCTGAGCGACCACCCTTCAGATGCTCGTCGTATTGAGAATATCAAGAAGTGGCTACCAGAAGCAGAGAAATATTATCGTGGTCGTGGTTCTAATCGTGTTTCTTCTACGGGATATTCACAGTCATCTGGGACATTACATATAGGTGGCTCTTCGTCTTCTAAACGTTCAAACAAACGTTGATAATTTGAACGACCATCATTTTATGATACCTTATTACGGCTATTTGCTTTTTCAAGGACGAAAGCAAATAGCCGTATTTTTTATATAGTCAATACTGTTTGATAAAAAATGTAATGACATTCTTTAGCATATGAAATTTCTATCAAATAAACTTAGTCGTTTTAGGCTCCGAAAAGTAATATTCTTCTGACCGAACAAGTCGTGCTGTTTTATGCTTGAATAACTCCCTTTTGACGGTATATTATAAGCTGATGAGTACTCCGCACCATTGGTGCTAAGCACTAACACGTCATGTGCTAAAGCATCAGCACGACATGTGCTAAGCACGAATACGTTGGTCGGATATCTGTAGATACGAGCACAATGGTCATCATAAAGAATATCAAAAGCCACTAACGGCTAATTTATGCGAAATGTTTATTAGGCGTTATGATTCGTATTATGTTGTCATCTTGCAAAGAAATACTTTTCTGATAGTGGTAAGTAGCTGTTATAGTGTTATTTTTTCATTGAAAGATTTGATAGAATCATCTTTTTTTATTATCTTTACAAGCGAATTTAAACCTTTATAGCTATGATGGATTATCTGATACAAAACCTGTGGTTAACATGGTTGTTAGTAGGTCTTGTTTGTCTGATTTTAGAGTTGATGAACGGAGACCTTTACCTTATGTGCTTTGCGATAGGTAGTTTCTGTGCTTCACTTGCTTCTGCATTCACAGATAGTATTGTTGTTCAAGTTATAGTGTTTGTAGTCTTCTCGGTGTTGAGTATATTCTTGGTACGACCGATTGCGCTTAAATATCTTCATCAAGGTACGGATAAAAGATTAAGTAATGTAGATGCGTTGATTGGTCGTGAAGGAAAGGTAACAGATACGATTGAGGCTGGTGGATACGGCAGAGTAAAGATAGATGGTGACTCATGGAAGGCGCAGTCGGTTGACGGAATGGAAATAAATTCGGGTGCTGCTGTGCGTATTTTACGACTTGACTCTATTATCGCAACGGTAGAACGTTGTTAAACAGTAATCTGAAAATAGTTAAATAACAAATAATAACCTTCGGTTTCTTGCCTCATTAAGATAATAAAATACTTGGGGTGGGGAATTAAAAACTTTAATGCTTATGGATATAATAGCTTATGTGCTGATTGCATTTGTTGTGTTAGCACTCGTTTTTGCTAAGATGTCAATCGTGATTATCTCACAGAGTGAGACAAAGATTATCGAACGTCTTGGTAAGTATTATGCAACCCTTCAACCGGGTATCAATATTATTATCCCTTTTATTGACCATGCAAAGGATATTGTGGCATTGCGTGCAGGACGTTATACTTATACAAACTCAATTGACTTGCGTGAGCAGGTGTATGACTTTGATCGCCAGAATGTGATTACAAAGGATAATATTCAGATGCAGATAAATGCACTGCTTTATTTCCAAATCATCGATCCATTCAAGGCTGTGTATGAGATTAATAACTTGCCAAATGCTATTGAGAAGTTGACACAGACAACGCTTCGTAACATCATTGGTGAGATGGAACTTGACCAAACACTGACTTCTCGTGATACGATTAATACTAAATTGCGTGCCGTTCTTGATGATGCTACAAACAAGTGGGGTATTAAGGTGAATCGTGTTGAGCTTCAGGATATTACTCCTCCAGCAAGTGTTTCTGAGGCAATGGAGAAGCAGATGCAGGCAGAACGTAACAAACGAGCAACTATTCTTACCAGTGAAGGACAGAAGCAGTCGGCTATTCTCCAGTCTGAAGGTGAGAAACAAGCAGCTATCAACCGTGCTGAAGCTAACAAACAGCAGCAGATTCTGATTGCAGAAGGTGAGGCACAAGCGCGCATTCGTAAGGCAGAAGCTGAGGCTATTGCCATTCAGAAGATTACTGATGCTGTTGGTCAGAGTACGAATCCAGCAAACTATCTTATTGCACAGAAGTACATTCAGATGCTTACAGAACTCGCACAGAATAACAATCAGAAGACTGTTTATCTCCCATTTGAGGCAAGTAATCTCATGGGTTCTATCGGTGGGATTAAGGATATGTTTAAGTAATGCTTCTCTTAAGCATCGCTTTTGCTGCGAATAATTAAATATAAACACTAAAATAGATGACTGCTCCGTAAGCTTCTCTTGCTATAAAGGGACTTACGGAGTGGGTCTTTGAAGAAATGAAAAAACTTTGTATCTTTTGTGGTGCACGTCCTAACTTTATAAAGGTAGCACCAATCATCAGGGTAATCAATAGACTTTCTGAGGAGAATAGTTCTCATAAGGTTTCTTATTCATTGGTTTATGCAGGTAGTGAGAATGATCCTACACTCGAAGATCAGCTCTTTGATAATCTCTCTATTCGCAGGCCAGATGTTTATCTTGGTGTTGAATGTGAGAACTTGAATGAACTTACAGGTCAGGTGATGTCTAAGTTTGAGAAGTATCTACAAGAGAATCCATCTGATGTGGTTATCGTTGTGGACGATCTTGCTTCTACAATGGCAGCCGCTATTGTGACAAAGAAGCAGGCAATCACCCTTGCGCATATTGCAGCTGGTACTCGTTCATTTGATATTACGATGCCTAAGGAAATTAATCGCTTGGTAATTGACGGTCTTTCTGATATACTTTTTACAGCTGGATTTAGCAACAACAGCATTGCTAACAAGGAAGGAGCAGAGTTGTCAAAGGTTTATATGGTGGGTAATATTCTCATTGATAATATCCGCTATGACCGTGAGCGTATTGAGGGTATGAGGCTTTCGGATATTGACGAGTTGGCAGGCTTACCTTTGAAAGAGGGTAACTATCTTGTCTTTACATTGAACCGTAAGGCGTTGTTGGCTGACCAAGACAATCTTGAACGCATGTTACACGTGTTGAGTGAGACAGCAGGTGATACTCCTATCATTGCTCCTCTTCGCGACTCTGCAGTGCAGGTTATCATGGCACTTAGCTTGAAGAAGAACATCAAACTCCATAACCTCCATATCGTAAAACCATTGGGTTATCTTGAATTTGCTTATCTTACAGCTCATGCTAAGGGTATCATTACTGACTCAGGTAATGTTGCAGAGGAAGCAACATTCAATGGTGTACCATGTATTACGCTTAATAGCTATACTGAACACATTGAAACTGCAAAGGTAGGTTCTAACGTTTTGGTTGGTGAAGACCCAGAACTGCTCCGTTCTTCATTGAGTGATATGGTTGCAGGAACATGGAAGAAGTGTGGTGTACCTGAACGTTGGGATGGCCGTTCAGCTGAACGTGTTGTTCAAATCCTACTCGAACGTCATTAATTCGCATTTATATTGAGAGTGGCTTTAACGCTCTTAATGTAGGGACAGATATTCTTGTTGTTCGCTATTATTATAGAATAGTCGGACAATAGAGGATATCTGTCCTTATTATTTCTATAGGATAAAAGTGCAAAAGACTAAATGTTGCTTTTATGTATGCTGTATTAAGTAATTAGGTTAGTAAGAGATTGCACGGTAATTAGTGCTTAGCACCATTGGTGTTTACCACCAGCACGATATGTGCGGAGTACTAACACGTCGGCTGAATGTGGGAGGATAGGGATGTTATGGTTATCATCACGAATATAGTATGACGTTAATGGTGAATATATTATGATGTTAATGCTTATCTAATATTAGAGTTGTTTGCCAGGCATATGTATTTCTTAATCCAAGAATCTTTCCTTGCCAGTAATCATAATTATGAATTGTGAATTATAAATTATGAATTAAAGAAATATCATAATTATGAATTCTGAATTATAAATTATGAATTAAAGAGATATCATAATTACGAATTTTGAATTATGGATTCTGAATTATTTAGTACCTTTGCATAAGTTTTTAAATAGCAAAAGTTTATGCACGAACATATAGATAACTATACTTATCTTACGCAAGCACCAGTTCATCGTGTCATTATCACAATGGCGATACCGACTATCATCTCCATGCTTGTGACAGGATTATACAATATTGCCGATACGTTTTTTGTTGGTAAGATTGATACACAAGCCACAGCAGCAGTCGGTGTTGTGTTTTCTCTGATGTTCTTTGTGCAGGCAATGGGCTTTTTCTTTGGGCATGGTTCGGGCAATTATATCTCTCGTGAGTTGGGGGCACGTCGTCATGAAAATGCGATAAAGATGGCATCAACAGGCTTTTTTAGTTCGTTTCTTGTTGGAGTAATTGTTCTTATCCTTGGTGAGATATTCCTCACTCCCCTCTCCTTGATGCTTGGAAGTACACCTACCATTCTTCCTTACACGGAAGACTATATGCAAGTCATCCTACTTGGTGCACCTTTCTTAACCTCATCACTTACTTTAAACAACCAGATGCGTCTGCAAGGAAACGCCAATTTTGCGATGTATGGTATTGTGACAGGTGCTATATTGAACGTGGTTCTTGACCCAATCCTCATCTTTATTTGCGGTTTGGGTGTTAGCGGTGCTGCGTGGGCAACAGTGATAGGACAGGCTGTGTCCTTCGTTATTCTTTTCTTAATGACGCGCAGAGGAGAGAATATAGCCATTCATTTTCGTAATTTCTCACCCTCATTACAGCGTTATAAGGAGATATTCTATGGTGGTAGTCCTTCCATGATGAGGCAGGGATTGGCTTGTATAGCAACGATGTCATTAAACTTAGCAGCAGGTGTTTATGGTGACTCAGCTATCGCAGCGATGAGTATTGTTGGACGTATCGCAATGCTTTCCTTTGCTGTTGTCATCGGATTGGGACAAGGATTTCAGCCCGTCTGTGGCTTTTGTTATGGAGCAGGCTTATACGACAGGTTGAAGGAAGCCTATAAGTTTACTGTAACTATTGGTACGAGTTTTCTTATCGTGTTAGCTATTATTGGCTGGATGATAAGCGGAACGTTGATAGGTGTCTTCCGTGATGACCCCGAGGTGATTGCTATTGGTGTTGTAGCCTTGCGATGGCAGCTTTGTGTTTTTCCTGTTAATGCTCTTATTTTGGCAAGCAATATGCTTGCTCAGACCTGCCGCAAGCCGTGGCGTGCGAACATTTTGGCGGCAGCCCGACAAGGTTTGTTCTTTATTCCGCTGATATTTATTCTGCCATCTTATTTTGGACTGTTAGGTGTTGAGATGTGTCAAGCCGTCAGTGACGTGCTCTCTTTCACGCTTACAGTACCTATTGTTATTTATACCTTCCGTGAGTTTACACGTGAAGCAGCAGCAAAGAAAACAACAGTATGAGTACACTTTATATTAAAAATATGGTTTGTGATCGCTGTAAAATGGCTGTTAGCCAAACTTTGCAGCAGGTTGGACTACACCCCCAAAAGGTTGAATTAGGTGAAGTTAGTATTGAGGAAGACCCTTCTTCTGTCCAACTTTCTACCCTTCGGACAGCCCTTAAAGAGCTTGGTTTCGAACTTCTTGACGACCGTCGTCAGCAAACCATCGATCACATCAAGTCTGCTTTAATCAGACTTGTACATTACCATGATAATCAAAGTTCAACTAATCTTAGTGATTATCTGTCATCTGAACTTCGTCAAGACTATAGTGCGCTTTCAAAACTCTTCTCTGAGGTCGAAGGAAAGACTATCGAAAGATATTATATTGAGTTGCGTATAGAGCGTGTGAAAGAGTTCATTCGTTATGATGAGTTGACTTTGACGCAGATAGCGCTTCGTATGAATTACTCTTCTGTGGCTTATCTTTCCAGCCAGTTTAAGTCAGTAACAGGTATGACTCCCAGTCAGTTTAAAGGGATGAAAGATAATCTTCGAACGTCCTTAGATAAACTTTAGGCTGCTATTTACAAAGTTAAGTCTACTGCTTATAGGTGGAATATAATTTTTGTTCTTACTTTCGGGATAGAAAATAGACAGATGTTAGGAGGAGAGTGAGTATATGTTTAATGATGCAAAGAAGAATATTTTGTTGTAATATTTTACTCGTCATATTTTAATAGAGCACTAATAGCGTTTCAATTAAGCCTTAATTGTCTTCTTAAAGACGCCCTTTAGGAAGCGAACTAACGCCCTTTTGCACCCTTGTTAAGCACCTTTTGAAATGCAATTTTGTAACTAATTGATTTGCTGTTGGTTATAAACTCGACTTTTATGTCTATCTTTTAGCATTATTCTAAGGCTTTAGTTTGAAATTATGTAATAATTTTTCAGCACCTGGATGATGATATTTCAGACTCTTTTCTTACCATGTTATGAATGAACTTCTTGTAGAACCGATGCGAGAAGTTATAATCTTTATCCATAATTCTATAAGACATGATTGATAATATATGTGTAACTTTGCAAACGATAAGAAGAAAATAGAATAGTAATCACATAATATTAATAGAAAGGAAAGACTTATGAAAAAGAATGTTTATGCAGTAAGTGGTATGAAGTGTGTACATTGTAAGGCTAATGTTGAGAATGCCTTAAAAGCACTCAATGGTGTAGTGTCTGCTGAAGCTAATCTTGAAGATGCTAATGTCACAGTAGAATATGACGAAAGTAAGGTTAATCCTTCTGAAATCAAGGAAGCTGTAGACAACAGCGGACGCTATGAGCTGAGTTTGTAACAGCTTATTTATGCTCTTTTAATTTGTAGAATCCTTCCCCTTCGTTGGTAAGGGGAAGATAAAAATAGTATCATTATGAAACAGACAATTCCAGTTATTGGTATGGCTTGTTCCTCCTGTTCAGCCAATATAGAGAAGAAGTTGAATACACTCAAGGGTGTTAATTCTGCTTCTGTTTCGCTACCAGGACGTTCAGCCTTGATTGATTTCGATCCTCAGGTAATCTCACTTGAGAAAATGAAGGCTGAAATCAATGCACTCGGATACGATTTGGTAATAGATAAAGAGACGTCGGTAGAAGAAATAGAGAAGCGTGAGTATGTACTCCTAAAGCGTAAGACTGCGTTGTCATGGTTGTTCTCAATAGCTGTGATGTGTGTGTCTATGCGATGGATAGACTTGGGTTCTCGTGAGATTACCAATCAGGTTGCATTATTGATAGCCTTGGCAAACATGCTTTATTGCGGTCGCCAGTTCTATGTATCTTCGTTTAGACAGTTGCGTCATGGCAGTGCAAACATGGATACATTGGTGGCTTTGTCTACGGGTATTGCCTTCCTTTTCAGTGCGTTTAACACGTTTTGGGGAGACGCCGTATGGGCAAGTAGGGGAGTTGTATGGCACACCTACTTTGATGCTTCAGTAATGATTATTACCTTCGTTTTGACTGGTAGATTGTTAGAAGAGAAGGCTAAAGACGGTACGGCATCTTCTATTCGTCAGATGATGGGTATGGCTCCGAAGACAGCACATATCGTTGATGGCGACAAGATAGAGGAGGTTCCACTCTCAACCATTGAGGTTGGGGATGTTTTGGAGGTTCGCCCTGGTGAAAAGGTACCTGTAGATGGTGAGGTGATTTGGGCAGAAAGCTTTATGACAGCTGATGCAGCCTACGTTGATGAGAGTATGATAACGGGTGAACCAATGCCTGCGGAGAAGAAAAAAGGCTCAAAGGTGTTGGCAGGAACAATACCAAGTCAAGGTAAGTTCCGCATGCGTGCTCGTCAAGTTGGTGAGAACACAGCCTTAGCTCACATAATTAAAATGGTGCAAGAAGCACAAGGTTCAAAGGCTCCAGTCCAACGAATCGTTGATAAGGCAGCCTTAGTATTTGTGCCAGTGGTAGTTTGTATTGCTCTTGTTACCTTCCTTTTATGGTGGTTGATAGGTGGGAATAGTGCTTTACCACAGGCAATCATGTCGGCTGTAGCCGTCTTAGTCATTGCGTGTCCATGTGCAATGGGATTGGCAACACCTACTGCGCTTATGGTTGGTATTGGTAAAGCTGCTCAGAAGCAAATCCTTATTAAGGATGCTGCAGCCTTAGAGAGTCTGCGTAAGGTAGATGTGTTGGTGACCGATAAGACAGGTACTTTGACCATTCCGAATAAAAACATCGATTTTACAAAGGCTGATAACCTTCCTTTTGAAGAGCGTGAAACATTAAAGCCTAATGCTCGTGAGGCAATGGATGAGCTGCAGAAGAAGGGGATTGAAGTTTATATGATGAGTGGAGATAAGGACGAGGCAGCTCGTTATTGGGCTGAAAAAGCTGGTATAAAACACTATCATAGTAAGGTGTTGCCACAAGATAAGGAGAATCTTGTTAGACAGTTGCAAGCCGAAGGGAAGCGAGTAGCAATGGTTGGTGACGGTATTAACGATACACAAGCCTTGGCTTTGGCAGATGTAAGTATTGCTATTGGTAAGGGAACGGACGTAGCTATGGATGTAGCACAGGTGACACTCATGGGAGATGACTTGTCGGCTATCCCTGAAGCGATACAGTTGAGTCGCAATACAGTACGTATGATTTGGGAGAATCTCTTCTGGGCTTTCATCTATAACATTGTTTGTATCCCATTAGCAGCAGGTTTGCTTTATGCTTTTGGCATTGATTGGCAGATTACTCCATCATTGGCAAGTGCGCTGATGGCATTCTCCAGTGTTAGTGTTGTACTTAACAGTCTACGCTTACGGTGGATGAAATAAGATGAATTTAGTATTATAAAAAATAGAGTTTACTAATTACTTGTTCAGCAATGAGCTGTAGTAATTGTAAACTCTATTTTCTTATGTAAACCTGTTGACTGTTTATCTTACAGGATAATCGTATCGATTATTATTATAGAAACCATTACGTTGAGAAGGGAGGCGGTCAAACTCTACGCTAACAGAAATTGAATTCTGATTGTTTGACCCCCATTGATATGTCACACCACCACCAATTCTGTCCATGTAACGACTTACTCCAGTGCCGTAAGCCCATCCCATCGGTCCGTATCCGTATCCCATTGAAGCATAACCATAGCCGAAAGGTGAGTAGCCGAAGCCACCATAACCAGCCCAATAAGGTGAACCATAACCTCCGTAACCAAAGGCATCTCCAAAGTTATTAGATGTGAAAGCCTTCTGTACGAAAGCATATGCACTCCAATGTTCATTGAACTGATATCCGAAGACAGCATTGATACCCCCCACGAAGTAGTTATCACCACGATAGGTAAGATGGTTTACGTATCCACCCACAGCCAATGTAGCCTTCTTCGAGAGGTTTGTTACATACATCAATGATACATCTTGTGAGAAACCTGCACCATGATTGTTTCCGTGTCCAAAGCTTGCAAAAGCCGATGCACCAAGGTTGATGTTCAATCCTTTATGTAATCGCCATGCTCCAACACCATAACCCCAAGACGGATAATAGAAATCATTGGGTGTAACGGTTTGTCCGTTCTCTGTAATGAGAGGTAGATTGTTGTCTATTTGTGCCTGTTGTGCACGGTCTTCAGCCAATCGTCTGGCATACTCCTTCTCAGCCTCTGTGGCTTCGCGTGGTCCCTGCAGACGTGCCGATTCTATAGGTTCCGCAGTGGAAGTACTTCCATTGTGGTCTCCTTTTGTATTCTGTGCATACAATGGTATACAGAGAATAGCCGCTATTATGAAACTATATTTCCTCATTTACTTGCAAATATAAATATTTGGCAGTCAACTGCCAAGGATTTTAAAGATAATTAGTGCTTTTTCAAACTGGGGATATGAACGCCCGAGTAATCTAAAAGTTCTTAATCCTTATAGTTTTATTTGGTGCGCATTATCAATGGAGGATCAGTTGTAAAGAAGAATACCGTAGCCCCATGGAATACCTGTCCAGGATGCAATTCGTTACTTACTTTATCCATACCACTGTTATATCCAGCGTGAACCGGCTGTAATGAGATACCGCAACTCTCCTTACCGTATGTGTTAATATTGAGTGTTGGTTCACTTGAGTAGACTGTCATAGCACGTCCACTCTGTGCATCAAAGAGGATTGCTGCAGCCTTCTGCATGTTATCAGGATGTCGCAGCTGATAGGCATTGTCATATCCCTTACTCGTACTCTTAATACGCTCACCAATTTCTCTTGGTTTTGTAAAGTCGAATGGTGTGTTCTTTATACGTTGAAGTACACCAGTCAACTGTCTTTTAGCGTTGTAGGTGTTTATCTGAACAGCATCAATCCAGAGATGTTGTTTGAGGATGGAGCGGTGCATCTCTCCTGATAAGTTGAAGCAAATACCATTTGTTACTTCCAACTTAGTTTCAGCTGTCGTTGCAATACGATAGTCTACATCAAGGGCATTTTGGTCAGATAGGGTGTAAGTAACTGTGACATTTAGCTTACCATCTAATCCATTCTCTCCCTGTGAAGTCACATATCGTAGTGTAACTGATTGGTTGTCAGAGCTAACAAGTTCCCACATCTTGCCTGATAGTGTCTCCTCGTTATTCTTGCCAAAGTAGATGAGCGTAGCGCCTAAGGTTCTATCTTTCAAATACTCCTCCTTATTGGTATATCCTTTTACGACAGGCTCCAACCTACCATTCCAGTTGTGGGCAGTAAGCGAGACAAGGCGAGCACCATAGTTACTGATAACCGCCTCCATACCGTTTCCGTTTACAAGTCGGATTTGTACCTGCTCTTGTGCGTGTGAACAGAGAACAACGCTAAGCATTGCTACTGTCAGTATTGCATATAACTGCTTCATAGGTTTCTTTATATGTTTATGCAAAGATAGTACCAGCGAGTGCAATGAAAGTTTACTTTTGTATTGCCGAGTGCAGTCTATCTTATGCAAAGATAGTACCAGCGTGTGCAATGAAAGTTTACTTTTGTATTGCCGAGCGCAGTCTATCTTATGCAAAGATAGTAAAAAAGATGATATGTTACTCATAATTTCCTTATTTTAATAGAAAGGAATAATGTGTTTTAGTGATAGACATTAGTCGCAGAAGTTGGTTGTGGGTATTTTTTAGTTTTTATTCATGTCTATATTGACTCTTTTTGCCATTTTCAATAATGGTGTCAATGCCCCGCACATATCGTGTTGTTGGTAAGCACCAATAGTGTTGAGGGTAAGCACAAGATATGATGAGCGTTTAATGCCTTGAAGTATGTTGTAGAGAGACGTATGGTCGTTGTCATATAACGTATTCTCCAACGTGTAAAAGACAAGTTGATGATAAAAGTATGCAATCAAATTGCATCTTTAGAATGGTAAAATAAGGTTTTATGCATCATTTGTATTACCTTTGGGGAACAATTAAGTAAATAAGGAATAAAAGATATATGATTATGGAATTAGAGTTAGAGCCTTTGCGACTTCCGAGCGACAAGGAACGTCCATTAGTCATTGCAGGTCCCTGTTCGGCTGAAACAGAAGAACAAGTGATGTCTACGGCACGTAATCTTGCTGCCAAAGGGTGCCATATCTTCCGTGCTGGTGTATGGAAACCACGTACGAAACCGGGTGGTTTTGAGGGTAATGGAGAGATGGCTTTACCATGGATGCAGCGTGTAAAGGAAGAGACTGGTATGATGATTTCAACCGAGGTGGCGACACCTGAGCATGTTGAAGTGGCTCTGAAATATGGTATGGATATTCTTTGGGTAGGTGCAAGAACATCTGCTAACCCCTTTGCTATGCAGGCTTTGGCTGATGCTTTGCAAGGAATAGACATCCCAGTGTTGGTAAAGAACCCTGTCAATCCTGACCTTGAACTATGGATAGGTGCACTTCAAAGACTTAATCAAGCTGGCTTGAAACGTTTAGGAGTTATTCATCGAGGTTTCTCAAGCTATGAAAAGAAAATCTATCGAAATGCCCCTATGTGGCAGATTCCTATTGAGTTACGTAGAAGAATACCGGGACTTCCTATCATCTGTGACCCAAGTCATATCGGTGGTCGTCGCGATTTAATAGCACCACTATGTCAGCAAGCTATGGACTTAGGCTTTGATGGTTTGATAGTAGAGAGTCATTGTACTCCAGAGAAGGCGTGGAGCGATGCAGAACAGCAGGTAACTCCTGATATTCTTGATTATATTCTTTCTCTTTTGGTAGTGCGTGATCATGCCTCTACAACTGAAGGATTAAGATTTCTTCGTGCGCAAATAGACGAAATTGACAACTCTTTAATGGGACTTCTTGCCAAGCGTTTCCGCATTTGTCGTGAGATAGGAGCCTTTAAAAAAGAGCATAACATGACCATTCTTCAAGCTGGTAGATATGGTGAAATCCTCGAAAAGCGTGGCGCGCAAGCAAGTCTTTGCGGTATGGATGCCAACTTTGCTGCCCAAGTTTTTGAACTAATACATGAGGAGAGTGTACGTCAGCAGTTGGAGGTTGTGAATAAGTAGGGTGATAGGTGGTGAATGTAGATGAATAGTGAGAAGGAGGTTGTTATGACTTTATGTAGATTTTGATGAAAAGGATACTGCTTACATGAAGGCGTATCTGACTAAGATACGTAATCATGTGGCACGAGATATTGAGATAAAGAAATAATAACTTGTTTATCTATAAACCTGAAGCTTATGCGTATATTGTTAACCTTTTTGTTCTTGTTGTGTTCTTTTTTATCAGTAGCTCAAAATCGTTTGACGATTGTCGAACTCAATACCGAGAACTTATTTGATACTCGACACGATACTTTGAAGAATGATTATGAATTCTTACCAGACTCTCCTCGCCATTGGACACGTACGAAGTATTGGCAAAAACTGAATAGAATAGGGCAGACAATCATTGCTTGTGGCGAAGATAGTAGTGGTTGGACACTGCCAGATATTGTAGGTTTATGCGAGGTAGAGAACGATAGTGTACTTTTTGACCTTACTCGTCGATCTTTGTTGCGTAAGGCTCGTTATGAATATGTGATGACAGCTTCGAATGATGCACGTGGTATAGATGTGGCGTTATTGTATTCTCCTTTTTCCTTCCGATTGATAAAAGCCGATACGATTCGTGTCATACCTATGAAGGAAATGCGCCCAACTCGAGATATTCTACATGTAGAAGGTGAAATAGAAAGCGGTGATACGCTACACGTTTTCCTACTTCATGCACCAAGTCGAATGGGTGGCGAACTTTATTCTCGTCCTTTTAGAATGCACGTAATGGAGCGATTGTGTAGTGCTATAGACTCTCTTCGTAGTGTGTATACAGACCCGAAATTGTTAGTGATGGGCGACTTTAATGATTATGCAGATAGCCCTTCGCTACAACGTGCGTACGAATATGGATTGATTAATATATCTGCGGGAGTGCACGGACGTAATGGGGCGAAAGGAACTTATCGTTATCATGGAGAATGGGGAAGTCTGGACCAGATACTCATAAGTGTAAACCTGCGTTCTTGGGTAACAGATTGCCGTATCAATGATGCGCCGTTTCTATTAGAAGAAGATACAAAATACGGTGGAGTAAAGCCCCGCCGTAATTATAATGGTATGCGTTTTAATAATGGATTTAGCGACCATCTTCCACTTGTTCTGCGTCTCCAATATTAAAATATACACATTTTTTGTAAAATGTTTTCATGTAACTCAAAGCCAATATACGCTCTTTTGGCTTCTAAAAGACGCCTAATTGACTTGCAATAGGTGCCCTTTTGATATCTAACTAACGCCCTTTTGAAGTCCAATTAAGCACCTTCTACTTTGCTGCTTTATAACTAATTGATTTCCTTATGGTTATAAGCCTGACTTTTATATGTGTTTTTGCCGTTATTTATGGATGTCTTATTTGAATTTATGTAATTATTTTTCAAATCCTTGTCTGTTGTTTTCAAAGTCTTAAAACAAAAAGTTTTTTTAATGTCAGAGGATGATAATAGGGATAGATAGATGACAGTTTTAGCCATATTTTGTTTAGTGAGTAACTTCGCTTCTTCCATTAAAGCAATACGAAAAGCGTCCGCATATTTAACGGAAGAACCATATTTTATAGCAGAAAAAGATGCAGAAAAGTATTGCCTTATTGCTAATTTGTCACTGTTATACTACTTAGAATGATACACTAAGACCAGCCTCTACGGTTGTATAAGTCTTTCTAATTGGTACAATTGGTGCTGTGTCGTAGATGACGCGGTATGCACCATTTATGCCAATGTTTGGTGTAATATTATACTTTAAGTCTGCTGCGCCACCGAATCGTGCTTCCTTAAAGTAACTGTCTGGCTTCGCCTGATGAATAGCTGTGGTCGTCAGTTCCCAGTGTTCGCCTAAATGCTGTTTGAAACTTACTGATAGGTGACTTTTTATGCTACGACTATAAACATGTGATGGGACTGCATTAGGAGTAGGATCTTCCCATTTCTCAAATTCATAGAACATACCCGCTGATGCAAACATAAGATATTTTTCTTTGTTTATAATCCTATAGCGTGATAGTAAGCCAGTTGAAATCTTGTATTCCATTCCACGACTTTCTGCCCATTGTGACTCAGCATAAGGATAAACCTCAAAAGCACGACTGAGGAGATAACGATATTCAACGTGTACAAATCCGCCACTTACTGTTACTTTCTTGCCGTAAGTTGAAAACTCCAACTTGTTTATTAAGTTAATAACACGCTTGTGCTTTATTAAGAGGTTGAGATTAGCGGTATTCTTGAGTGTGAGAACATTTTCCTTTTCTGTCTTAAAATCCAGTACAGGTAATAAAGTTCCTTGTATTGTTTTTGTACTATCTATATCTAATGTTAGATTCTCTGAAAAGAGCATTTGGGAGTATATTGGTAAATGAGCCAATAGTACCAATAGTGATAGAAGTGTTTTTTTTATCATTATGTGATGTTTTATTTAGAGAATAGAATAAAAGTTTTTCGTAGTAAGTTTTAGTAATAAGGTCGAGGAAGGTGGGTGTCAATACAATAAATAAACATAAGAGAGGACGCACAAAGTGTGCGTCCTTTATTCTCGATAATATTTTTGACGATATTAATTGTTATTGTTAACAAACTTGATGCGTTTGTTACAGTCATCAATCTTTGCCTGAAGCTTAGCAATTTTTCTTTCCATCTTGCTTAAAGTCTTCTGACTCTTAGCCAACTTCTTGTTGATAGACTTAGCTTCCTTCAGACGCTTGATAGTGGTCTTTGCATCCTTAACAGTGTTTGATGCGTTGGTTGTGCTGAATTCTGTTGTAGCTACATTTGCTTCAACATTGATGTCAGCAGCTTTCTTGCTGAGTTCAGCATTGTTAGCCTTCTCTTTTTCGTAATCTAACTGCAGTTTGTTCAACTCTGTAGTCATCTTGAGCACCTTCTGCTGTTCTTTCAGAGTGTCAATCTTTTCACTATTTAAAGCAGAGGCACAAGATACAAAAAACAACGTTATTAACCCTAAAAAAAATAATTTCTTCATACTTGTATTCTAATTAAATTAATTGTGCAAATGTATATAAAATATTGTTTATATGCAAAAGATTATATGTAAAACCTTTCCTTTTATGTAGAAATATTGTTTTTTAACAACTATCTTTTGCGTTATTATCCATCTATAAGTCAGTTCTCTTGTTATCTGAAAGCCTAATATTTACTTAGATAGAATCAGCTTCCACTGTCTTTTTCTTACTTTGTTTTGAGGGTTGATTGTCTAAACCGATTTCATCCAGAAGACCATCCATAGCACTTCCCAATAGTCCTTCGATGGCTGAGGTTGCAGGTGCAATGATGTTTTCCTGCAACATCTTCTGTGCTTTTTTCTTAAGTTGTTCCTTCATGTTGATTTCTTCTTTCTTGTAATACTGTTCTGCAGCTTCCCGAAGGTCATCTTCATCAACAGTAAAGATATGCCCGAAGACACCTAAAGATACGATATGATCTTTGCCATCGTAGTGTACCTTACCTAATGAACATACAACATAGTTATCGACAGTGACGAGGTTATCAACAGCAGTCTCAATCACCTTACCAGCAAAGGCATTGCTGACTGTTTTGAAAGCATTGTCGATGAAAGTGTTGCCTGTAAGATTATCGTTGTCATTTACAGCATCATTTACAGTAGTGGTGATAACGGTAGAGAGAACTTCCTTGTGTTGTTCTGTCTTTGGACAAGTGACAACCATCACTGCAACCAAGACAACCAATGTGAGCAAAATACCGATAAGACAACCAGTGTGACTCTTCTTCTTAGGTGCTGGTTGTGGCTGCTGAACTGCTTCTTGTTGTGCTGTTGGTATGATAGGTCTTGCCTCAACAAAAGGTATCTCTTCTGTTTTATTGATAGATTCTTTGTTCTCAAAGAGTGTGCGGAGTTCTTCTATCTGGTTGGCAGGAACCCATTCTACACCATCTGTTGGCATTACTAACGTTGTAGCATCCAATTTTCTTTCGGCTAATTCGTTGAGGCTATAAGGACCTCTCTTTTCTTCATTAATCTTGATATAGTATTCCATTTTTATCTTTCTTTTATGGTAAAGGTGGAAATCCCTATTATTTAGGTATCTATTAATCACTCTACCAGTTTGTTCGGTGCGAAGTTATATATTATTTCTGAACTGACAAAGGAGTTGCTTTCTTTTTTAATTCTACAGGAGGCTTTATAGCTATAAAAGACTTGTTTTTAAGCTTTCCGTAAATAGAATTAATGGTTTCGTGGTGTTTTTTTAGTCATGTTATTTGCGAGTTAAGTATAAAAGACGTATTTTTGTAGAATAAAAATTCAATTTATAATAACAGCTTTAAGAACGAAAAATGATTGAGTTTATTCAGCCTTATATAGGCATTACCTTGAAACTTGTTACGGGTATGATAGGTATTTTGGCATTCTTGCGTATTACAGGAAAAGCCCAAATGGCACAGCTTACGCCACTTGATACCGTGAGTGCCTTTGTGATTGGTGCCTTGGTCGGTGGTGTCTTGTATAATCCTGATATGTCTATATGGCATATTCTCTTTGCTTTGGCAGTATGGACAGGCTTTAATATGCTTGTGCGCTTTGCTATGCGTTCTGCTCGTCTACGTCATATTATCAAAGGAGAGAGCGTTTTCCTTGTGAAGAATGGCGTTATTAACTTTAAGAATTTTAAGCGTAATAGCCTTGAAATGGAGCAGTTCCGTTTGCTATTAAGACAAAAGGGAATCTTCTCTATGTTTGAAGTTGAGGATGTTTTGTTTGAAGCAAATGGTGCAGTTACAGTTCTACCAACCGGTAAGACAGCTGATTCATTCTTACTTGTTAACAATGGTGAGTTCGTTTCGAGTGGTCTTAAGCAGAGTGGTCGTTCACAGGCATGGGCATTACGCGTTATCAAGAAGAATGGTTTTAATGGTCCAGGAGAACTCTTCTGTATGGAATGGACACCGGGTACGGGTATTTACTTTGTTACTTACGATGGTCACGTTAAGCGTGGAGTGGTAGAAGTAGATGCTCACGAGATTGAACCAGACAACGCACAAGTATAAAAACTTAAGAGGAAAATAGTGATACATGGCTTATGTATCACTATTTTTATATTACTTTTGGTGTGTTCAGAAAATATCTGTAGCGTATTAACGTTGATATTATAAAGCTACGATTTATATTCTGTTAGCTTTGTAATATAGATAATGAAACTATTTGGTCTTATTGTTTAAAGGGACAATAAAATATGAAAAAGCTATTGTTAATAGTCGATCCACAAATCGACTTTATTACAGGAACACTTCCTGTAGCAGGCGCAGCCGAGGCAATGGATGCGCTGGCAAAGTATGTAAAGGAAAAAGGTAATGAATATACCGTGAAGATTGTTACAGCAGATTGGCATCCTTATCATCATAGTTCGTTTGCTGATGAGGGTGGAATGTGGCCACGCCATTGTGTACAACATTCTGTTGGAGCAGCTCTTTGGCAATCACTATTGGTTGCTCTTAATGAATCAAAGGGTGGCTTCACCTTATTGTATAAGGGCGATAGCATAGAAAAGGATGAGTATTCTATCATGCAAAATGAAGCTTCTTCGGGTGTTCTCCATCAATTAATTAAGGCTTTGAAGATAGAACAGATAGATGTTTGTGGCTTGGCTGGAGATATCTGTGTACTGAATACTGCAAAGGATTTAAAGGACGTTATTGGTAGTACAAAGCTCAATGTACTTGAATCATATTCGCCTTCTTTGGACGGTGGAACGGCTTTAAGTGCTTTCATTGCAAGCCTATAACAAACGAGAAGAAGATAAGTTAGCTCTGTATTATTAAAATGAAATAGAGCTAAAACAAATTAGAAGGAGTTAAGTCCATGTCTGCCTCCGCTACTATCTACAGAATGTAAGCATGAGAAGATAAGATTTAACTCCTTCTAATATGTTGTTTTATCACTGCTGTGGGAAGTAAGTCCTTACGAAAGAAATTGTCTACAGTCTGTTAGTCTTACTTATCAGCAATGCGTCAAGTATTGTCATTGCAGCCATAGCCTCAACAATAGGGACTGCGCGAGGTAAGACACAAGGATCATGTCGACCACGTACATCCATCGTTGTTGCCTCACCCTCTATGTTCACTGTCTGCTGTTCCATAAGTAGGGTTGCAACAGGTTTGAATGCAACACGGAAGTAAATATCCTCTCCGTTACTGATTCCACCCTGTATGCCACCGCTATGGTTCGTTTCTACATTGCATCTTGGGTATTGCATACCATCGCCAGTTGGTAGGAAAGTGTCGTTTTGCTGGCTACCTCTCCATGAAGAACCTGCAAACCCTTCACCATATTCAAAACCCTTCACAGCGTTGATACTAAGCATAGCAGCACCTAATTGTGCATGAAGTTTTCCAAATTCAGGTTCGCCTAAACCCACTGGACAGCCTTTGATAACGCAAGAAATAACGCCACCGATGGTGTCTCCTTCGCGCTTTACCTGTGCTATTAGGTTCTCCATCTCCTTTGCTTTTAAAGGATCAGGACAGCGAACTGGGTTTGACTCAATGAGATTTAAATCATATTTATGATAATCTTTCTCAAGTAGAATGTCGCCCACTTGTGAAGTGTAGGCAGAGATACTGATACCCTGTTGGCGCAACACAAGTTTGGCTAAGGCTCCTGCTACGACACGTGAAAGTGTAATGCGAGCAGACGCCCGCCCGCCTCCACGATAGTCACGAATACCATATTTGCTGTAATATGTATAGTCGGCATGTGACGGACGGAAGATGTCACGGATATTATCATAGTCCTTTGAATGTTGATTGGTATTGCGAACAAGAAAACCAATGGGCGCACCTGTTGACTTTCCCTCAAACACACCGCTCAGCAGTTCTACTTGGTCTGCTTCCTTTCTATCCGTTGTGATATGGCTTTGACCTGGTCGGCGACGTGCCAATTCACGCTGAATGAAGTCTGTGTCAATGGTTACACCAGCTGGCATACCATCAACTATACCACCCACGGCAGCTCCGTGGCTTTCGCCGAAGGTGGTAAGTGTGAAGAGCTTTCCGAATGTATTCATACCAAAGTCCCTATGAATGATAATCGTGATGTGTGATTGATAGGAAAGAAAAGTATGTTGTAGACTTTCCTATCATCCCCTTCTATTTATATGTTCCATTGTAAATAGCTGGACGGGAGGGAGAATTTATCTTAATGACAGCCGCAGCAGCCTCCTTCTCCATCTTCATGGCCTCCGCAACCACAGCCACCTCCGTTGTCGCTACCGCAGCCTCCGCCACATCCACCACCACAGTGATGCTGATTTATTTGCTCAAAGAAGTCTTTTACTACTTCTTCACTTGCTTCACGATTCTCGAAAACATGACCATAGAAAACAAGGTCTTTACCTGCGAGAGGGTGGTTGAGGTCGATGGTTACTTTATCATCTGATATATCCAAAACCTTTCCTAAGAAACGCTGACCATTTTCGTTCTGCAAGGGAACGACTGCATCTTTATAGATATTCTCTGCATCAAAAACTCCGTTAGGTGAGAAAGTAGCCTTGTCGAGAGCTAATACGCTGTTATCGTCATGCTTACCATAAGCCTGCTCCTTAGTGAGAGAGAACTTGAAGTCTGCGTCTTTTTCAAACTTAACAATCTCCTGCTCAAAGGCTGGTAACGCCATGTCGCAACCTGTATAGAGCTGCATAGGCTGCATATCTTCTGTCTTTTCGAGGAATTGCTCCTCACCATTTTCGATACTATATAATTCGTAGCTGACTACAACGAGTCGATGTTTATTATTCTCCATTGTTATTTTTATTAATCTATATTTATTATACGTATTTGCAAAGGTAATGATTTAAAACGGAATAAAATCTGCTTAGTTACTGTTTTTTCCTTTTCGTGTTACTATTATATATGGTTTATTAGGAAGGATAGGGTAGTATCTGTGTTTTTGTTACTGATATAAATCAAATGTATTGATATGTGTCAAAAATATAAGCAAAAATTAATGACAAGTAACGAATAGTTATATTGTATCCGAATAATCTTGTAACTTTGCACTCGTAATAAGGAAATTAATTACAGAATAAAAGATAATGATAAGTCTTTTAATAAGACTTTAAATAATTAAGAAAGGATAATGAATATGAAGAAGATTGTATTGACAGTAGCAGCAGTGATGAGTATGACAATGGTTTTTGCAGCAGGTGAGAACGATAACAACAACACAACTACAAATGCTAACGCATACAAGTTCAATGTAAGCACATACGCTCTTAGTCGTGCGTTGAATCTTAATTATGATCAGGTTGATGTTGTTGAGGATATTAATCGCACTTTTGCTACAGAGATGATGAATGCTTCTGTTGCTGATAACTCAGAGCGTGACGCTAAGGTTCAGAGTGCTATTAAGAAAGATCTTTCTTATATGCGTTATGTTTTGAGCGACCGTCAGTACCGTGAGTATGTAAAGCTTCTCAACGTTACACTGAACAACCGTGGCTTGAACAAGTAAGAAATCAACATATTCTCATGTAGAGAAGGTTTCATATATGTAAATGGAAGGCTATGAGTCAGATTCTGACTTATAGCCTTTTTTTGTTCTTCTGTTAAATGTGTGGATACTTTTCGTATTGTTTTGACGAAACAACCATAGTTATTCACTAAACAAAAGTATAGCTAAGGCAGTCAGCTATCTATGCTATTATTATCCTCAGACATTGAAAATCATCCCTTTTTAGACTTTGAAAATCTATAGATAAGAGTTTGAAAAATCATTACATAAGTTCAAAGATAATATCTATAACTAACGGCAAAATCATATACATGAAGCAGGTTTGCAACCGACAGTAAGTCAGTTAGTTATAAAGTAGTAAAGTAAAAGGTGCTTAATAGGACTTCAAAAGGGCGTTAGTAAGAGTCTTAAAGGGCGTCTTTTGCAAGTCAATTAAGCATCTTTTAGAAGCCAAAAGAGCATGTATTGGTTTTGAACTACACAAAAATAGTTTACAAAAATCAATAACATGGGAATAAGTTGTTTGTAGAAGAGCCATGTTGATGCTTCGTACATATGGTACTGAGGTCTAATACATCTTGCATATGTCAGTTTTTTTTTGTTCCTTTGTGGCAGAATACATTACTTATAATACATTATTTGTAATTAGCCCATAAAGAAATGAATCGTTTAATAGTTTTTCTACTCTTTATATTTACCTCTCTTGGTATTATTGCTCAGCGACCTCGCTATGAGAAGATGTCGCCCTTTGTTCGCGAAGCAATGGCATCGGCACTGGCAACGAAGCAGCTTACCCGTAGTCAGAGTGATGATAGATTGTTGACAGCTTTTGTACGTATTGATGGTAATTCGACAGAAGTTCTAAGGCAGTATGGCTGTAAGGAGTTGGCACGTGTGGGGGATATTAGTATAGCCGCCATCCCTCTTAGTAAGCTCGGAGCATTGTCATGTGGTAAACAAGTGAAGCGAATAGAGACTGGAAGACGATGCAGCATACAAATGGATACTACTCGATTAGTTGTTAATGCTGAAAAAGTTTATACGGGTGAAGGACTATCGCAGAGCTATACTGGACATGGTGTCGTTGTTGGTGTACAAGATATTGGGTTTGATTTGACGCATCCTAATTTTTATTCAGCTGATATGAGCCAGTATCGTATCAAAGCTTTATGGGACCAGTTGTCGCGCGATACGATCGGTTCAACATTATATGTAGGTCGTGATTATGTAGGTCGTGAAGCCTTGTTAAAACTGAGACATCCCATTGATGGTGAGACACAGACACACGGAACACATACAGCTGGCATTGCTGCCGGTAGTGGGGCAGAAGGGAATGGAGCCGTTTCTCCTTATCGTGGTATGGCTTGTGGTGCCGACTTGGTATTGGTTGACAATGCTGCAGATAATGCATCTTTGATAGATCCAAAAGATTATTATAAGTTTACCTATGCTACGGATGCACTTGGTTTTAAGTATATATTCGATTATGCGGAACGTATGCATCAACCTTGTGTCATCAATTTTAGTGAGGGTAGTTCGCAGGATTTTCATGGCTATGACCAATTATATTATGAGCTACTTGCTAAACTAATAGGACCAGGACGAATCATTGTTTCTTCTGCTGGTAATGATGGAGCAAGGAATTCGTATATACATAAGAGTATTGGAAAAGAGCGAGCTGGAGCTTTTATCATGGGTAATGAGAAACGCTTTAGTTGTACGGCAAAGTCTAAGCAGACGTTTACTTTTCGAGTAAGTGTATATGATAACGTAGCTTCCCCGCAAATCGTTGATATTTCAACGGTTAATGTTTGTAATGCTCAAGACTCACTACTTACTGATTCCTTATTAGTAGGTGGAAAGAAATATAAGTGGCGTGTGTTGGCTTATCCGAATAGTTATGATACAAGTGAGACGGCTTATGATTTTCAACTTAGTAGTCCGTCGAAGCTTGGAGATAGTCCGCAAGTTTCACTTCAAGTTATGGGTAGGGATGCCGATATAGAACTTTACCGTATGTCGGGCTATATGTTTCCACATTCACTTGACCCTGTGTTGGATGCAGGAGATTGTAGATATACAATCTTCTCACCATCCAGTTCGCCAGATGTGATTTGTGTTGGATCGACAAGCTATCGTACACAGTTTGTTAATTATTTAGGAGAAAAGAAGGTGTATGATAGTGGACAGAAGGGCATCCGTTCTGCTTTCTCAGCTATGGGACCAACATTGGATGGGCGTATAAAGCCAGACGTAATGGCACCAGGTCAGAATATCATCTCATCTTATAGTACCTTCTTTATCAATAATCCAAAGAATGTAAATGCTTCTGTAAAAAGTGATGTGCGTCATTTTGAATATAATGGTCGTACCTATGCTTGGAATGCTAATGCAGGAACGTCAATGTCTGCACCAGTTGTGACGGGTGCGATAGCACTTTGGTTACAAGCTGATCCAACGTTGACGCCAGCTGATTGTCTGGAGATATTCGCTAAGACTTGTTCTCATTATGATACGTCACTCAGTTATCCTAATAATCTTTATGGATATGGGCAGATTGACGTTGCTGCAGGACTGAGAGAAGTTTTACGTAGAAAGGCTTTGGGTATTAATACGATTGGTCAAAAGAAGGTATCAGAGCAATATGATAACCGTATTTACCTCTTAGATGGTCGTTATGTAGGAACTTCTGATGCGAATCTACCTAAAGGTATATATATAAGAAATGGAAAGAAGTTTGTAAAGTAAAAGAAAGTACTCACTAAAAGTAGGTATTTTGCACAAACCATCATTTTTAGGTATTGCAGGTAATAGTTTTTCATTGTATCTTTGCAACCGTAAAGATTAATAAAATCAGAAATTAAATCAGTAACAAAATATGAAGAAGACTATTGTTGTTTACGGTTCATCAACCGGTACATGCGAAAGCATTGCAAATACCATCGCTGAGAAGCTCGGCGTTGAAGCTATTAACGTGTCAGATTTCTCTGCAGAAGTTGTAGCAGAGAATGACAATCTTATCCTTGGCTCTTCAACATGGGGCGCAGGTGAGTTGCAGGATGATTGGTATGATGGTATTAACGTACTGAAGGGTGCTGACCTCTCTGGTAAGACTGTTGCAATCTTCGGTTGCGGTGATAGCGAGAGCTATTCAGATACTTTCTGTAGTGCAATGAAGGAGATTTATGATGCAGCACAGGGCGCAAATATCCTCCCTGGTGTATCAACAGATGGCTATACTTTTGATGACAGCGAGGCTGTTGTTGATGGTAAGTTCGTAGGTCTTGCTTTGGATGATGTAAACGAAGAGGATCAGACAGAAAGCCGTATTGATGCATGGTTGGAGGCAATCAAGCCAGCATTGTAAGGTAAATTGAAACTTAGTGCTTACATTATAACTATTCACACGAAGGGATAACTATGATGACAGATATGATGACCGCCGATATGAAGGTGTTGATGAATCACATCTATGAGTACAAGAAGGGTGTTCGACAGATGGTCTTGTATACTTGTAATAAGAAGTATGAGTCATTTGCTACGCTCCGCCTCGAGCATCAGAATATCCCATATATCATTCAGCCGGTGGGTCGTGACCGTATGAACCTGTTCTTTGGTCGTCAGGAGTGTCTTGATGCCATCCGGCTGATGATTACCAAACCTCTTAACCAACTAACGCCAGAAGAAGATTTTATTCTCGGTGCAATGTTGGGGTATGACATTCGCGTACAGTGCGAGCGGTACTGTGAACGCAAGTGCCGCACTTGTAAATGTGCGACATAAGCCAGAATTATTAAATGATAATCTTGTTCGCGAAATAAATTATTTCATAATGTTTTTGTATTATAAATAGGCTTGTCGGGAGACAAGCCTTTTTATCTTTATATAGTTATAGGTCTGGGCAATCTATTTATAACGCGTATTTATCTTGTGAATAACACCACATTTAGTTTAAATGTACGTTGCTGTCACTTTTAACATTTGCCGTATTTTATTGACGATAAAAGGGTTATGAGTATATAAGATGTGACAGATATGACAGGAAAAATAGTTTTACCTAAAAGTTGATATAGTGATGTTTAGCTTATAGAGGGCGGTAGAAGACTTTAAATGAAAGGACGAGGGCTAATATTAATAGTGTTTTGTTAGTATATAATTCGCTGAAGGCTCTCTTTTATATAGGTAATTTTGTGTTTACTTGGGAGGGGTATTTCTCAATATAACCAAGTAATAAATACTCTATCTTGGTGGTGTAAATCTCATTTACTAACAAATGGGTAAAGGTCTTCCTATCTACTTTTCGGAAGGTGTATATCATTAGCACTCATGGTGTTTACTGTAAGCACCATGAGTGATGAGTATGAATACATTGGCTGAGGGTGGAGAATGGGATTATCCCAAATCCGTCATTAGAGCCTAAACATATTTTGTTTTATTATCGAGTAGATTGTTTGGCTTTGGAACACAGGCGTAGCGGGCTACGCCAAGTTACAAAGACAGACAAGATGCCGATAAGGAAATAAAAGATGTTAGGAAACAAAACCATAGTAATAAGAGCTATGCTTTTGTGGTCTAATGACCGCATTTGGGATTATATTAATCCCTTCTAAATATATCCCTTGTGTACACTTTTTCCTTTACATCATCAAGGCATTTGTCGTATCGGTTGGCAATGATGGCATGGCAACGCTGTTTGAAGTCAGCAAGGTTGTTGACAACAAGGCTACCGAAGAAGGTTGCGCCATCTTCAAGCGTAGGCTCATAGATGATGACTTGCGCACCCTTTGCCTTAATACGCTTCATTACTCCTTGAATTGAACTTTGGCGGAAGTTGTCACTATTAGATTTCATAGTAAGTCGATAGACACCAATGACGCACTCCTTCTCATCTTCTGGGCTATAGTCACCACGGTCGTAATAGTCGTAATATCCAGCTTTATGCAATACTTGGTCAGCTATGAAGTCCTTGCGTGTACGGTTACTCTCAACGATTGCCTGGATAAGATTTTCAGGTACATCGGCATAGTTAGCAAGTAACTGCTTAGTGTCCTTAGGCAGACAATAGCCGCCATAACCGAAAGAAGGATTGTTGTAGAAAGAGCCAATACGTGGGTCAAGACATACACCTTGAATGATGTTAGATGTATCAAGACCTTTTACCTCAGCGTAGGTGTCTAACTCATTGAAGTAACTTACGCGTAGTGCAAGGTAAGTATTAGCAAAGAGTTTCACCGCTTCTGCCTCTGTTAGTCCCATAAATAGGGTAGGGATATTCTCCTTTATTGCTCCTTCTTGTAGTAATTGAGCAAATAGCTGCGCTGCTTGTTCCAAGCGTTCGTCACCTTCAGGACGACCAATGATAATGCGACTTGGATAAAGATTGTCATAAAGCGCCTTGCTTTCACGTAAGAATTCTGGAGCAAAGAGAATGTTATTACACTTGTATTTTGCTCTAATATGCTCAGTGTAACCAACCGGAATCGTAGACTTAACAATCATGATAGCATCTGAGTTCACCTTCATTACGATTTCGATAACTTCCTCAACACGTCGTGTGTCAAAGTAGTTCTTCACAGGATCATAATTAGTTGGCGTAGCGATGACTACAAAGTCCGCATCCCTATAAGCAGTCTCTGCATCCAATGTGGCAGTAAGATCTAAATCCTTCTCTGCCAAATACTGTTCAATATAATCATCTTGAATAGGCGAACGTCTGTTGTTTATGAGGTCAACCTTTTCTTTTACTACGTCAACAGCTGTTACATGATGGTGTTGACTCAGCAGTGTTGCAATGCTGAGACCTACATAGCCCGTTCCAGCTACAGCTATTTTTAAGTCTTTAATATCCTTATCCATTGTCTTGTTCAGATTCTTTGCAAAGATACGTATTTCTATTCGAATAAGACAATGGATAAGGATAAAATCCTTACTAAATCTCTTTTTGTTGCTTTTTGTTTATCCGTTAACTATTCTGTATGTTTTCTTCTTGCAATGAAGGAGTATCATACAGCAATGATAATTTACAGAAAGGGAGGCTAAACCAAATGATAGGTTTCCTCAAATGGGCGGCGATAACGATCTCCCCAAACGCCATCTGGCATACGAACGCCACAGGTTATGACCATGTTTATTTCTGTATTGTAAGGTAGATTCAGTGCTTTCTTTACCAACAGACTATCGAAACCTTCAAGTGGACAAGTGTCATAGCCAGCCTCACTCATAGCCAACATAAATGTCTGAACAGCCAAAGCACAACTTTTGTGTACACTAACTCGCATGTCGCCTTCACTTACTTGACGAATGATTGGGCGGAAAAGTCCAATCGTTTGTGCTAAGCCTTTACGAACAAGTCCCCACAAGCCAAAGCAACGTGAATAGAGAAAAGGTATTAATTTAGTGTAAGACATCTCCTGTTTCTTTATGCGATTCTCTTGTTTCTCGGTGGGACTATAACTCTTAATATTATTTCTTTCAAATGCAAGTGCAGCTTGCGCATGCTGTTTATATTGATCTTGACGAGTGACAAACACAACCATCTGTTGTGCTGAACGTGCTGATAACTGATCCAAACAAGCATGGGATAACTCCTTCAAAACATTCTTATCCGTGACATGATAAGCCTCCCAAAGTTGCATGTTTACACTTGTTGGAGCTAAGGTTGCCTGTTCTATACAATTTCTTACTACTTCTTTATCAATAGGCTTATTAGCATCATAATGTCTGACAGCCCTTCTATGGTCTAATATTTCTTGTAAACTCATAATTTCTTGATTTTTAATAGATGTATAAGGAACAAAATGTATGCCATAATTTCTACCCCAATTGGGCATACCTTATGCTCTTGTAACAATATGTTAAACAGAAGGATAGTAAGATGGTACTAAGTAAAACATTTCTATTTGAAAAATCCCAGACAACCTTTTCGTTGCCTGGGATTTTATATTTGGACTAATAGTAGTCACATATTAGAATGATGTTTGCTTTATCCGCAGTGGAAGTATTGACGAACAAGTTTCTCCATCATCATCTCCTTGCCTTCTATCTCTTGACGTAGTGTACGGTCATTGTATGAGCGAAGCTGTTTGATAATACCATCAATCATTGCAGGAGAGAATACATCATACTCTTCATAAACCTTACGCTGACGTTCCAAGCAGTCTGCTGAAGCAGCGCAGCTATCAGGCAACTGAGCCAAAGTAGCATAGCGTTCTGCATTCTTTGGGTCGTGGATATCACCGTCTGCAAAGGTTCTCTCAGCTTCAGCCTCAGCGTTTGCCATCTCAAAACCATGACGACAAGCCACACAAAGACCTGCTAAAAGCTGATAGATATCAGCTGAAGCATCTGGAGAACGCATCTCAACAGTCTGCTTGATAGAGTAGTCACGCGCTGTAAGTGGTTCTATATTATTAGCTTTGTGGCACATATCCTCGCCAGAGGTCCAACCTAATGGTACGCGAACAAGTACAGAACGGTTACTCATACCCCAACATACATTTGTTGGAGCTTCCTGATGTGGAACGAGACGGAAGTATGATGTTGGGTTCTTATTGCCAAAGGCTGTGATACTCTCAGCTAAGTCCATCATACCAGCAATAGCACGACGAGCATCCTTAGAAAGTTTTCCTCCTTCGAGCATCATGTTCTTTCCGTCTTTCATTATACGCATGTGAATATGCATACCAGAACCAGCTTTACCCACAGTAATCTTTGGAGCGAAGGTAATATCAAGTCCTTCTTCGTAACCTAAGCTACGAATCACCCATTTAGCAATGAGTAACTGTTCAGCACATTCATTTGCTGGAACAGGCAAGAACTCAATTTCATTCTGTTCGTAGCAGCGTCCATTCTCAATGAAATTACCTACCTCAGAATGTCCATACTTAATCTTACCGCCACATTCAGCAATCAGCTGCATAGAACGCATACGGAAGTCATTGCCTTTTGAGAAAGGAGAACTCTCGTGATAACCATGTTGGTCGTCAGCAGGAAATACACCTTCATCCTCTCGGATAACGTAGTATTCTAACTCACCCATGGCATGAAACTCCATTCCTGTCACTTTCTTAAAGGCATTCATAGCCTTGCGGAGTGTATATTCTGGAGATGAAGCTAATGGATTACCATCTCGATCGAAGAAAGAACAGAGCATGCAAAGTGTTGGAATCTCTGAGAAAGGATCGATAAACGCTGTAGAGAAACGTGGCATTACATAGAGGTCACTACTACCAGCAGCAATAAAGCTGAAAAGCGAAGAACCATCAACGCGCTCGCCACTTGTAAGTATTGTCTCCAAGTAGTCGGGTGTGTGAAGCATGAAGTTTAGTGTTTTCAATCGTCCATCACCAGCAGGATACATGAAGTTGACCATTCTGATGTTCAAGTCACTGACAACTTGCTTGATATCATCTTTTGTAAATTCATGCGAGTCTTTGCCCAAGTGTGCTTCCAGTCTATTGGCTGAATGCTTAAAAAGGTTATTCTCCATTGTCGTAGTTTTTTATAAGATTAGTATTTGATTATGATGACAAAAATACATATTAATTTCTTTATTCGCAATTATTTTTCATACTATTTTTCTCTATTTATTATCAGTGTGGTATTCTTTATTTTTCGTTTTGTACAACTTTCTTTTATATTAGGAACTTGATGTTAGTTTTTCTTCGTATTTTTGCCTCGTTAGAAATAGAAAAGTATAAATCTTATGACAAAGGAGAAAACAATAAATCTGTCATCTAATCGTACTATCCGCAAAGCATCAACAGATGATTTTACTATAGTATCGAACCTAATTGAGCAAGGGAAAGCAAAGATGATTAAAACTGGTAATCCTAATCAATGGTCAGCAAATTATCCTGCGGAGAGTACTATAAGGCGTGACATTGCACAAGGTGATTGTTATCTACTTTATGAGTGTGGGAAGCCTATTGCAACCTTTGTAGCTAAGGCGGGTCCAGAACCTAATTACCACCGTATTGATAATGGTAGTTGGCTTGATGACCAACCTTATTATGTCATCCATCGTGTGGCTTCTTTGGAAGGTGTACATGGTGTAATGGCTGACATAATCAACTATTGTTCGGCATTTACCTCTTCTATTCGTATAGATACCCATGCAGATAATCGCCCGATGCAGGCTTCTTTGATTCGTTTAGGTTTCGTTTATTGTGGTATTATCTATGTTGAGAATGGAGATAGTAGATTAGCTTTTCAGCGCGTTTTTTAGTATTTTATTAGGTTCTTCCGAAATATGGAGTGATAACTAAAAGTCTTATATAATAGGCACACGGAGTAACGGAGATACGGAGGTAATGCTATGTCACGGAGGTGCCGACGGCACAAAGAGCGACGGAGGTATAGCGTACAGATTCTTGATAACTATTTTGAGGTAAACGCTTTGTATATAAATTGCTAATAGAATTGGCAAACAAGCTCCGTCGCTCTATGCACCGACGGTGCCTCCGTTACTTCCATTGCTTTATTTTAATAATCCTCCGTCCTCTCCTTTTCTCCGTGTGACATTGCTTCAAACCCTAAACACAAGTGGCAAACCTTATCACTCCAAAAACCTGAAGACCCTTTTATTAGTGGTTATCTACTCCTTGATTGTCTAAATCTTACTCCTTCATTTTAGCAACTTTGGGGGATAGCTAAGCCCTACTACTGAGCTATTTTGTAAAAAGAAGAAATCATTTACATGAAGAAAATTTTGTAGATATAGCTTTGAAAAATCATTACATAGTTTCTGGTAAAGTATCTATAAACAACGGCAAAAACAAGTGTAAAAAGCAAGTTTGCAACCAACAGTAAATCAGTTGTTTATGAAGTAGTTCGAAAAAAGGTGCTTACTTGGACTTCAAAAGGGCGTTAGTAAGGGCCTTAAAGGGCACCTTTTGCAAGCTTAAAAGGCGTCTATAAGAAGCCAAAAGAGCATATATTGGTTATGAGTTGCATGAAAATAGTTTACAAATACCAATGATGTGGGAATAAGCTATTTGTAGAACACAGAAAGACATAGTATCTATTTGCATTTTATCTTGTAGTTTGTCTTCTATGTAAGACTATCTATTTAGGATAGTCTTACTATGCAAATGTATCGGTCTTTATTCTATTTTCAATCTATGTATTAAACCAAAATCGGTCATTAGAGGTTAAACATCGATTTGTGTTTAACAGAAGAACCATTTTTTTTGGTCTTCAGGATTTTTGAGTGATAAGGTTTGCCACTTAAGGTTAGGTTTCTTAGGAAATGTCACACGGAGGTACGGAGAGGACGGAGGATTATTAAAACAAAGCAATGGAAGTAACGGAGGCACCGTCGGTGCGTAGAGCAACGGAGTTTGTTTGCCAATTCTATTAGCAATCTATATGCAAAGCGTTTATCCCAAAATAGTTATTAAGAATTTGTACGCTACATCTCCGTCGCTCTTTGTGCCATCGGCACCTCCGTGACATTGCGTTACCTCCGTCCCCTCCGTGACTCTGTGTGCCTATTATATAAGACTTTTAGTTTATCACTCCATATTCCGGAAGAACCATTTTTTCAGCTCCTATTTACTCCATAGTTTCAACAGTTACATTTTCAAATTCAGCCATAAAGTTAAGGAGATGATTCTTATAACGTTTCCGTTTGAACTTCATTTCCATCGTTACGACGAAGTAATGACCTGAAGAAGTGTCTTTGCGTGTCATTTCGTAGGAGTCAATAATAATCTCCTTATCGCGTAATCGTTGCAAGACCGGTTGAATGTTTTCTTCTTTTGGAGTACTGAAAGTAACCGTTATATTGCGTGTTCCAAAATGCTGTAGGATAAAATAAAGTGCTTCTAAACAGAGCAAGACGAGGACTGTTGTTGCAATAGAGAGTACATACATTCCTGCACCTGCAGTCATACCAATAGCCGATGTTACCCATAGACCTGCCGCAGTTGTCAGTCCACGTACCACATGCTTTTGAAAGATAATCGTTCCCGCACCAATGAAACCAATACCCGTTACTACTTGTGAGGCTATACGACTGGGGTCGAGTGACACTTGCTCGTAATGGCCGAGTACATCATCAAAGCCGAACTGTGATAGAATCATAAACAAACCACTACCTAATGCTACAAGGAAGTGGGTTCGGAAACCAGCCTCCTTTGCACGATACTCACGCTCCAAGCCAATCACACCACCTAACATTGCAGCTACGAATAGTCTCAGTACAAATTCATAAGTTATTATGTTCATGTTCTTTCTTTATTATGTAATGAATAAATCGTTGTCGCAAAAATACAAAAAACTTCACGCATCTCACTCTTTTCTTCCCTAAAATTATTTTTTCATGAATGAAATTCTCTGTTTCTTAGAAATTGATTTGTATCTTTGTGAGCATAAACGCTAAAGTCAAGATTATGACAGAGAAGGAGAAACAGCAGAAAGGGATGCTTTATCAAGCAAACGCCCCAGAAGTTTTAAAAGACTTATACTACTGCGAGAATGAATGTTTTGAAATCAATCAGATTCCTCCTTCACGTAGGGAGGAACGCATGGAACGCCTTAGAAAGTTGTTTGGTAAGGCTGGAGAGGGAATGTTTATTGTTGCCCCGTTCTTCTGCGACTATGGTTATAACATTGAAGTCGGTGAGAATTTCTTTGCCAATACTAATTGTGTGATTCTTGATGAGGCTAAGGTGACATTTGGCGATAATGTTTTTATTGCACCTAATTGCGCCTTCTATACTGCTGGTCATCCACTTGATGTTGAGCAGCGTAATAAGAAGATTGAGTATGCACTACCTATTCATGTTGGGAATAATGTGTGGATAGGTGGTAATGTGGTAGTTGTGCCGGGTGTGACGATAGGCGATAATACTACGATTGGTGCAGGTTCTGTCGTGATACATGATATTCCAAGTGGTGTCGTGGCTGCTGGTAATCCGTGTAGGGTGATTCGAAAGCTGGAGAAATAAGAGCGTTATAGCTTAAGAAAGATTAGGAGCATAAAGAAGATGATATGCAAAAGTATAACTCACCTATTTAATAATAGGGCATAGATGGCTATGGTCTTTATGCTTGTTGTTCTGTGCTTAGGGAGGTATTTATGAATACTAAAAGTATATGATAAGGCTTTTCTAAGTACTGATGAATGTAGAAAAATGTAAAAGAAGACCTGTTTTGTGGTTGTTTTTTTTACAATAAACTAAACAAAATACATATTTAACATCTTTTATACATGTAATTGTAGAATGGACGTTTAAAATGATTTAACTTTGCGATTAATAAACCTAAAAGCATTTTTTAACCTAAAGTATACTTAAAGCCTATGTACCTAAAAAGAAAAAGGACTACGAGCTTATTGATGGTGGCTTTGTTCAGTACAAGTTTACTGCATGCCAACATTACGTATGAAGCGAATGCAGCTGTTGTTCAACAGCAGTCTGTATGTAAAGGAACTGTTGTCGACAATAATGGAGACCCTGTTGTTGGTGCCTCTGTCTTTGTCGTAAGTAATGGACAGAAGAAGGGAAGTGTGACTGACCTTGATGGTAATTTTGAGATTGCAGGCGTTGCTTCTGGATCTTCACTTACTATTTCTTATGTTGGTTACAAGACCCAGCAGGTAACTTGGAGTGGTAAGGACCTCAAGGTTACACTCCAGGAGAACAGTGAGATGCTCGACAACGTTGTTGTTGTCGGCTACGGTACTCAGAAGAAGGTTAACCTTACTGGTGCTGTCTCTGTTGTAAACTCAAAGCAACTTGAGTCTCGTCCTGTAACGAGTGTTGCTCAGGCATTGCAGGGTGAGGTTCCTGGTTTGAACTTCAGCGTTGGCAATTCTGGTGGTTCACTTAACAGCCGTATGAGTATGAACATCCGTGGTATTGGTACCATCGGCTCTGGTTCAAATGCTGCCCCTCTCGTTCTTATCGACGGTTCTGAGGGTGATTTGTACTCAATCTCTCCAAATGACATTGAAAGTATCTCTGTATTGAAGGATGCTTCTTCAAGTGCTATCTACGGTTCACGTGCAGCCTTCGGTGTAATCCTCGTTACTACAAAGAGCGGTAAGGATTCACGTATGAACGTATCTTACAATGGTAACGTACGTTTCTCTACAGCAACTCAGATTCCTGAGATGCCTAACTCATATGACTTCGCACGTTATTGGAATGATGCTGCTGCTAATAGTGGTGCTGGTAGTGTTCCATTCAGCCAGGATATGCTTGAAAAAATCAAGAATCATATCAATGGTACTCCAAGACCAGGTGAAGAGGCTACTACAACATGGCAGGGTACTGCTGCTAATGAGCCTTGGAGTATGTATAATGGTTCTTGGGACAATACCAACTGGTTTAAGGAGATGTATAAGTCTGGTGTTCCTTCTACCGAGCATAACGTTTCCCTTAGTGGTGGCGGAAGCAAGGTGAACTACTACCTCAGTGGTGCTGTTCTTAGCCAGCAGGGTTTGATTCGTCATGGTAAGGACAAACTTAAGCGTTACAACTTCTCAGGTAAGATTACTGCTAACTTGAAAGATTGGTTCACAGTTACCTATAATACAAAGTGGGTACGTGAGGACTATAGTCGTCCTTCTTACATGACAGGTCTCTTCTTCCATAACATTGCTCGTCGTTGGCCTACTAACCCTGTTTTCGATCCAAACGGACACTATGTTCATGGTAATGAGATTCTTCAGATGGAGAATGGTGGTCTTGACGCTACACAGAACGATAAGCTCTATCAGCAGTTAGCTCTCGAATTCCGTCCAATTAAGGGCTGGAAGATTCGTTTGGAGGGTAACTACAATACCGTTAACTACCACAACCATTGGGATGTATTGCCTATCTACTATTATGACCCAGATCAGCATCCAGTAGCTGCTGCATGGAGTGATGGCTACGCAGCTGGTAAGTCAAACGTAGGTGAGTCTATGTCAAAGAACAACTATTATAATGGTCGTTTCTTTACAGAGTACGCATTCACATTGAACGATAAGCATGACTTTAAGTTCTTGGCAGGTTTGGATATGGAGTCTAACATTTACACTTATCTTGGTGTATCACGTGCAGACTTGATTACTCCAACTGTTCCTACACTTAACAATGCTACTAACAAGGATGTGAAGCCAGGCTTCTCAAATACTCAGTGGGCTACAATGGGTGCTTTCGGTCGTATCAACTATGCATACGATTCACGTTACCTTGTAGAATTCTCTATCCGTCGCGATGGTTCTTCACGCTTTATAGGCGATAAGACATGGAGTACATTCCCTTCACTCGCATTGGGTTGGAACATTGCTAACGAAGAGTTCTTCAAACCATTGACAAAGACTGTTAATACGCTGAAACTCCGTGCTACTTATGGTGCTCTGGGTAACACCAATATCACAGAACTCTATCCTTGGTTCTTGGGACAGCCTGCAAGTGCATCTGCATCTTCATGGCTTGTTAATGGTGAGCGCGTGAATATCTCTAATGTTCCTGGTTTGGTTTCACCTAACTTGACATGGGAAAGCGTTCGTTCATGGAACATTGGTCTTGACTTCGGTATGTTCAACAACAGATTGCAGGGTACTTTCGACTACTTCGTTCGTACAACAAAGGATATGGTAGGTCCTGCTCCTGTTAAGCCATCTATTCTCGGAGCAGACCAGCCAAAAGAGAATAATAGTGATATGAGATCAAATGGTTGGGACTTAGAAGTTAGATGGCGTGATAGAATTGGTCAGGTTGGCTATGGTATCAAGCTCGTTCTCTCTGATGACTACCAGACTATTACACGTTACTACAACCCTAACCGTCTGCTCTCACAGTGGTGCGAAGGCAAGCGTATGGGTGACATCTACGGATATCAGGTAGAGGGTATTGCTCAGACTAACCAGCAGATGAACGAGTGGTTGGCTAATAATAAACCATCATGGGGTTCTAACTGGGCTGCCGGTGATGTAATGTACAAAGACCTTAATGATGATAAGAAAGTGAACTCTGGTAAGAGCACATACGATGATATGGGTGACTTGACCAAGATTGGTAACTCTTTGCCACGTTATCGTTTCGGTATTACTTTGGATGCTAACTGGAAAGGCTTTGACTTCCTCATCTTTATGCAGGGTGTTGGTAAGCGTGACTTCTGGGATGCTTCTCCTTACAGCGTAGGTGCAAATACTGGTATGTGGCAGGCTGCAGCCTTCAAGGATCACTTAGACTACTGGCGTCCAGAGACTGATACTAACTTAGGTCCTAATACCAATGCTTTTTATCCACGTCCTCTCTTCGGTGCGGGAGGTAAGAATTTCTATACAAGTGACCGCTACTTGCAGAATGCAGCTTATATGAGAATCAAGAATATTCAGCTTGGTTATACTCTCCCTGCTGCTGTCGCAAGCAAGATTGGTGCAAGCCGCATCCGTTTCTACTTCTCTGCTGAGAACCTCGCAACATTCACAAAGATGAACAAGATCTTTGACCCAGAGGCAACTGGCGGTGATTGGGGTCCAGGTAAGCTCTACCCACTCCAGAGAACAATTTCTTTCGGTTTAAATCTTAATTTTTAATTCGTAGCAATTATGAAGAATATAATTTCAAATATATTGAGGGGAGGATTGCCAATTCTTTGCTTAGGCATGACGGTTACGTCATGTAGCGATTTTCTTGACAGACCGCCACTCGATCAGATCTCTCCTGACTCTTACTATACAACAGCTGATCAGTTAGGTACGTTCACTATCAACTACTATACATCTATCTTCCCTAACAACAGTGGATGGTGGGCTGGTGTAGCAACATTTGATGATGGAACAGATAACCAAGCTTCAAGAGGCGGTAACTCTGGAATGTACTTACAAGATCAATGGAAGGTACCTACATCTGGTGGTATTGGCATGAATGCTATTCGTAATGTCAACAAGTTCATAAATGAAAGCGAAGCTAAGATTGCAGCTGGAAAGGTGACAGGTACTCCTGAACAGATTAACCAGTATATGGGTGAGGCTTACTTCATCAGAGCTATGCTCTATTATAGTAAGCTCCAAGATTATGGAGACTTCCCTATTGTGTTGAAAGAACTTAACGTTGACAATGACCTCGTAGAAGCAAGTAAGCGTCAGCCTCGTAACCTTGTTGCACGTCAGATTCTTTCTGATATGGATAAGGCTATTGATAAGTTGCAGGTGACAATTGCTAATAAGGTTCGCATCAATAAGAATGCTGCTTTAGCTATGAAGTCAAGAATGGCACTCTATGAAGCAACCTTCGAGAAGTATCACAGAGGTACTGGTCGTGTACCAGGTGATGCTAACTGGCCAGGTAAGAACAAGGAGTGGAACAAGAACTTCACTATTAATCAGGATGATGAGGTTAACTTCTTCCTTAATCAGGCTATTGATGCTGCAAAGAAGGTGTGTGATGCAGTGCCTTTGACAACTCAAAACAACCACGTAATGAACCCAGGTACTGTTGGTCACTACAATGGTTGGAATCCATACTATGATATGTTTGCAAGTCCAGACTTGTCTAAGTACCCTGAGGTGTTGTTGTGGCGTCAGTTTAATTCAAATTTGACACCATCTCTTGCTCACCTCACTTCTAATAAGCTTCGTGGTGGTGCAGCAACTGGTTGGACACGTGGTCTTGTTGAGTCATTCCTTATGAAGAATGGTTTACCAATCTACGCATCTGGATCAGGCTATCACGGTGATACAACTGTTGACTTGACTAAGACTGATCGCGATGAGCGTCTGCAGCTTTTCGTGTTCGGTGAGTCTAATGACCTTGATATTGATCAGAAGAGTATTGACTTAATTAATAAGCAAAGAGTTAAAGAAGGTAAACCTACCATTACTAAACTTTTATTCGATGCGGCAACTCTTTTTGCAACAGACCAGGCAAGTAGAGACGTAACAGGATATCGTCAGCGTAAGTTCTACAACTATAACCCTGATATGCAGTTAGGTCAGACTTTCTCTGATGTTGATGGTCAGATTATCATTCGCGTTGAGGAAGCTATGCTCAACTATATTGAGGCTTCTTACCTCCGTACTGGTTCATTGGATGCAACAGCAACTGGTTATTGGACTGCTTTGCGTGCACGTGCAGGTATCACAGTTCCAATCTCAACAACTATTGCTGCTACTGATATGAGTAAGGAGGCTGATGTAAATCGTCCATCATACGATTGGGCAGCATTCTCAGCTGGTCATCCAGTGGATGCAACACTCTATTCTATCCGTCGTGAGCGTCGTAGCGAGTTTGCAGGTGAAGGTCTTCGTAATGACGACTTGATTCGTTGGGCATCTTTGGATCAGGTGAAGAACTATCAGATTGAGGGTGTTAACTTCTGGGATCAGATTTATCAGAATCCTTCTTTCGTAAATGATAAGGGTGTGAGTCTGATTATTGCTGATGGTGGTGCTAAGGCTACAATGTCTGCTAAGACACTTTCTAAGTATGTTCGCCCTTACCAGATTCAGAAGACTAACAACATTCTCTATGATGGTTACACCTTCTATCAGGCACACTACTTGTCTCCATTCTCTTATCAGGAGATGCAGCTCTGTTCACCTGATGGTACTGCAGAGAACTCTAATTTGTACCAGAATATCTACTGGCCAGTTGAGGCAAATGGTGAAGCTATCAAGTAAGTTTATGCTGAATAAAGTATAATCAATTAGATTACAAATAATGTTAGAGGGTGTGTCAAGCGATTGATACACCCTCTTTCTATAGTATGTTGTAAGGAGTTAATGCTCAACCCCATGTGTGACGAGTAACAAGATATATTTCATAAAACAGCCTTATAAGTTGTTGAAGTCATTTTTTTATAGACGCTTCACTTGTATATGTGAGAATAAAAGGATATCTTTGCAAGATATCTTTTTGATATTTATACGTAGGTTTTTGCCACAATAAATTAATTATGTTAACATTTACTATCATTATACTAATTTGTATTCTTGTTCTTGGTGTATCACTATTAGCGAGTCATTGGAATAGTGGTGCGAAGCGTGGGGAAACGGTAAGAATAGATGCACTTTACAAAAAGAACTGGCGCTCCTTTTTTTGGATATCTCTACGTGTGTTGTCGTTTGCTTTGGTTACTGCCTTTTTGTTCTTAATGTTACTCGCTTCGTTTGCAGGTGATGATGCAGGCGAATGTTTCTTTTGGATTATGATATTTGTTATTGGAAGCTGGTTTATTTCAATACCTATTCTTGTTATTTATATCTGCTCAGCAGTGCAAGCCATTCGGCATCGTGATTATAAGAATAAAGTTTTTCTTGGCTTTCATTGTTTCAATGTCCTTCAGCTACTTTGTTTTGTGATTTTTTGGAGTTTACTTATTTCTTCTTAAACCCGATAGGCAATTCTTTAAATCAATTTTCCTGTCACTGCTGTCATTCTTTGTGAAGAGGTAATAGGCTGTTATACAGAGAGTTCTCTTTAAATGTTAAAATGACAGCAACTTGAAAAAAATCTATGATACCGAGGTATAATAAATGGCTTCTAAGTTAAGTGGGATTTAGCCGTTTTATTAATAAAAATGTTTTAGTTGTTCTCTTGTAATTTCGAAGATAAATAAATATCTTTGTCCAATAATGTCCTAAAAGTTTAATCAACATACAATATGATTATTTTTGCTGTTAACATTTTGCTTTTCTTGATAGTTCTTGGTGTTTGGCTATGGATGGATACCAGGAAGAAAAGTAAGCAAAAGGATGTAGTTGTCGATGCAGAGGGTTCTTGTAAAAGCTATTATCGTTTCTTCTTCTGGCTGTTTCTACGTTTTTTGATATATGTTCTTGTAACAGTCCTGTTGTTTACAATCATGTTGAGCTTCTACGAAGATGATTATCCAGAGGATTCGCTCTCCTGGTTAATGATTTTTGCAATACTTGGTTGGTTCATTTCAATACCTATTGTTCTTGTTTATATCTGTTCTCTTGTACAGTCGGTTTGGTATCGTAATTATGTGAACAATATCTTTCTTGGACTCCATTGCTTTAATATCTTACAGGTGTTGTGTATTGTCGGTTTTGCTGTTGTTCCACAAGAAGAATGTACTCCTGAGACGATGGAGGCGTCCTACAAGGCTAATCGGCAGAATATAGAGAGACTTATTAAGGTTACAAGAAGTTGGTTGCCAGACAGTACTGGGTTCTCTGTAGAGTATTCGAAGCATGGAAAACTGACGGATTGGGGCGTATCATCAAAGCAAGAAGTTAATTTCAAAGGTGATGAGATAGAGTCGAAGAAAGAACAGGAAAGAGAACTACAAAAGATAGGATTAAGTATAGAAAAGCTTGATTCTGTTCGTTTAGCCTTGCAGAAGATGGGTTATCGAGGCTTGTCTGTCAGTAGAGGTGGTACTGTAAGTGACTATACAGAAATCGTTTATGGGATGGCAGGGAATAAAGAGTTTGATTATAGAATCTATGATAAACCGCTCACAGACTCACTTGCGTATGAGTTAAATCGGCATTATAGCCTTGTTGTCTACAATCGATATGTAGTGTTTAGTTGTGTGGAATCAATTGATTATGATTGTCCTTTCCCTGGTAAATATGCCTATTTACAAAAACATACGTTGTCAAAGTAGTGAGGTGTAAAGATGCGTACATGGTTTATAGTGCGTTGTTACTTATAGAATAAGCCCTCATCCTTTTACAAAAGCTATAGCTCTGTAGATGGATGAAGGCTTTTTATTTAGGATGCTTTTTAACTCCTTAGAACTTGTAAGTCACTGTAGCTTTTATGCTGCGTGGAGCACCTGGGAAGGAACGGAGTTTGTCATAACCTCCCACCCAATAAACTTTGTTCATTGCGTTGTCGAGATTTAGCTGTACCTGCAAGTTACGGAGGCGATAGTATAGTGCTGCATTGAGGAGTCCATAGCCAGGATAGACAATGGTATTCTCGCGTCTTCCAACCTGTCCATAACGCTTTGTTACTGCATTGAAACCCAGACCAAAACCAAAGTTGCGTAGCGCACCTGCCTGAATGATATACTTTGACCAAATATTAAAAGCATTACGAGGAGTGTTAGGACGCTGCATTCCAAAGTCTTTCTCTGAATCAGTTACAGTCTTTGTGATAGCAGCATGGGTGTAGGCATAGTTAGCAACAATACTCCAATTAGGAAGAATGAAACCTGCCACATCAAATTCTATACCCTTTGACGTCTCTTCTCCCACCTGTTCTAACAACTCAGGGTTGTTTGCGTCGTTGGCATTATAGAGTGTGTTGCGTTTCTGAAGATGGAAGAAAGAAAGGGTAGTACTGAGTCGTTTGTCAAACCATTCACCTTTCAAACCCGCTTCCAACAACTGGCTGTATTCTGGGTCGAATGGTCCACCGGTGTTAGGGTTACCCTGTACGGATGCACTCTGTGGTTCAAAGCCTTTTACCCATGTACCATACACATTCAGATTCTTGTTGATAGCAACGACTGCACCAAGACGTGGAATGAACGCATGCTGTGTAGTACGGCTTTCCTTATTAGTCTTATAATTTAGTACATCGGTGAATATCTCCTGACGAATACCCAAGAGAAGCTTCACTGGTCCTACTTCCATCTGCTCTTGAAGGTAGATACCATGAGAATACTGCAGGTAAGGAGAGAGTGCTGTTGAGACAAAGATATACTTTGAGTAGTCACGCTCTATGTTGTTATTATTACTTGTCAAGTCATAGTAAGGCACATTCGTTCGTGGATTACCATCCTTGTCGAGTACGTATTTAGCAATGTTGGCAGGCTTGAAAGCCGTTGTTGTCGTACCATCTTTCAATAGGTAGCCTCCAGCAGTCATTGCTGATGAGCCTGCTTGCTGTGCCATTTGGAAATAGTCATAACCTAAAAGGATACGATGATTGACTGGCCCCGTGCTTACATTATAGTTAAAATAGGTGTTGAAACTATTGTTTCGGAAGTGACGCTGGCGTATAAGACACTGCATAAGGATGCGTGACGGACTTTGTGTACCATCGGCTAACTTCACATACGCATTAGCCTGATTGTGTTCACGGAGGTCTTCATCATAGGAAGAGTTCAGATAGGTAGCATTGAAAGAGAGGTTATCCGTGAACTTATGGGTTACACCAAGCGTAATATTCACGAGGTTTTCCTTTAGATAGTCATTTGTTGCAGAGAGCGAACGACTAATTGGTACTGAATTGAGGTCACCATCTCCAAAGATAGGCTGACCACGGTCAACCTTACCATCGGTGCGTTGATAAACGATGTCGACGTTAAAGCGTGTCCTTTGTGTTGGGAGAAACGAGAAAGATGGTGCAACGATATAGTTTGTATTTTCCTGTAGGTCACGGTAAGAATCAGTATGTTCGTAACCGATATTAAGACGATATAGCAGGGTGTTCTTCTTGTCTAATGGTCCCGTAAAATCTCCGTAGGTATTCAGTGTGTTGAAGCTACCAACGGTCGTTGATACTGTATTGCGTTGATAAGGCAGTGGTTTCTTAGTTACACGATTAATGACACCACCTGGTGCAGCATTGCCGAAGAGAGCAGAAGCAGGACCTTTGATGACTTCAACACGCTCGATATTTGCCAATGACTGCTGTTTCCAAAGACTTGTCTGTGCTCGCATACCATTGACAAGGTTACCAGAATTACGGTTACCAGTAGTGCGGAAACCACGGATAGAGAAGTCATTATAGAAGGTATATTGGTTTACACCACTGATATTCTTTACAACTTCATTAACTGTGGTTGCGCCTTGGTCGCGTACCAACTCTTTCGTTACGTATCCAATTGACTGTGGAATATCTTTAAGAGGAGTCTCTGTTTTTGTACCGATGAACGAGTTGGTATTCTTATAGGAACGTTCGTTACGTCCAATTACTTCTACCGTCTGCAACACTTGGTCGTGCAGATAGGGTGTTGAGAACAATGTGTCTTGTGTAAGGCTGTCTGTTGAAACTTTACCCATAGTGTTCTCTTGTGCATTTATTGGCAGGGCTGCTGAATATAATAAGGTGCCTGTCAATAAAAGATAAGAGTGTAATCTTTTAACCATATTGATAAATGTATAAATCCTGAAAATATAATATTGGGATGCAAAAGTATAGATAAAATCAGAATGCTACAATACCTAACAATGGGTAAATTGCTCTTTCTTAAAGTAATAGTAGTATATCGAAAAAAGAAGTTGCAATAAAGGATAGGAGTATGGATTGCGTACCTATCTATTACTGCAACTTCTTTTGTATGTTTCAAAGCTGTGCCTTAGTTATTATTGTTTTATAAGTTAATTAGAGCGCTTAGTAGTTTTATTCTTTCAACAGGTCAGGGCGTAGGCGTTTAGTACGTTCCATTGCCTGATCAAACTCCCATTGTCTAATCTTTGCCTCGTTGCCACTTAGCAGAATCTCTGGAACATCCCAACCATTATAGCTACGAGGGCGGGTGTAGATTGGTGCTGAGAGCATATCGTCCATAAAACAGTCGGAGAGTGCACTCTGTTCATCACTAATAACACCTGGAACTAATCGTACAACAGCATCGGCAATGATGGCTGCTGGTAGTTCGCCACCTGTTAGAACGAAATCACCAACAGAAATCTCACGTGTAATAAGATGATCGCGTACACGTTGATCAACACCTTTATAATGTCCTGCAAGAATAATGAAGTTGCCTCCTAATGAGAGGTCATTAGCAATCTTCTGATTGAATTGTTCGCCATCAGGAGATGTAAAGATGACTTCATCGTACTCCCGCTCTTCCTTCAAAGCAGCGATACATCGATCAATAGGTTCAATCTGCATGACCATACCAGCTTGTCCACCAAAAGGATAGTCGTCAACACGGCGCCATTTATCCTTTGTGTAGTCACGAAGATTATGTAGACGAATCTCTGCCAATTCTTTCTTTTCTGCTCTAGCAAGGATGCTCTCGTGTACGAATCCTTCCAGCATCTCTGGTAATACGGTGATGATATCTATTCTCATATAGGTACAAAGTTAACTAATCTTTTGCTATTACGTTGATAGTTTAGGATTTTTTTGTAACTTTGCCGTAGATTCTAATATATAAACTAAGAACAGTTATGAAGAGATTCTTTATCCTCGCTATTATGGTAGCAGCTTTTTGTTGTGCAAATGCACAAGATGTCCAGTTGCATTATGACTTAGGTCATAGTCTTTACAAGAACCTAAGTTCTCGTACGTCAGTAACAACAACGGTAGAAATGTTCAAACCTGACACATGGGGTTCTACCTATATGTTTACTGATATTGATTATAAGAGCGATGGAGTAATGGGGGCTTATTGGGAGATTTCACGTGAGTTTAATCTTACGAAGAATAAGCAGTGGGCTGCACACGTTGAGTATGACGGTGGTTTAGGTTCTGGTAAAACTATGGATAGCTATTATGGTAACCGTTATCAGCATGCAGTTCTTCTTGGTGGAGCATGGAACTGGGCTTCAAAAGACTTTTCAAAAACGTTCAGCCTTCAGTTGATGTATAAGTATCAGTTTAAGAATGGTCACACTGGTGCACATCCTTTCAGTGGTTTTCAGCTGACAGAGGTGTGGGGTACAACCTTCGCTAAGGGGCTTTGTACATTCTCTGGCTTCTGTGATCTTTGGTATAATCCAAATGTTAATGGTAAAATGATACTTCTCTCTGAGCCTCAGTTCTGGTTTAATCTCAATACGCTTAAGGGAATGAAAGATGTAAACCTCTCTTTGGGTACTGAGGTTGAGATTAGCAATAACTTCGTTTGGAATGACAAAGGTCAGAATAATCGTTTCTACGCTATCCCTACAGTGGCAGCTAAATGGACATTCTAAAAGCTTTATTTATATATAACAGAAGATGTGGCAAAATGCAAATATCATTTTGGTAATCTTACAGTGAGAAATAATCCTATAAAAAGACCATTTCTATACTCGATTTTGAGTAAAGGAATGGTCTTTTCTTTGCCTTTGGAAGAATCCTACTATAAAAACAAACTCTTGAAATACTGCTAATTAGAGTATTGCTATAGTTGTAAGAATGTTACATTTTAAAGTTTTCTATATATGATATTCCGAGCTCTTCTGCAAGCGTTTTTTCTTGAAAAGATAAATTCTTAGCTACAAGTAAGATGACTTCTATTCCATAGTTTTGGCACTCTATTCTTTTTAACGCATCCATTACAGCTTGATATTTGACACACTGGAAAATACCACGGATGATATCAGACTCTGGAGAGGTACTTGGTTTAACTTCTATAGCCACATGTTTTCTATCTTCAAATTCAAAATAAACATCAAGTCTGTCTCCTGATGGCAATATATATTCTGTTTCTTTAAAAACTATATTGTTAGAATTAATACTTTCTGGATGCTCAAAGATGTATTCCCTTAAGTTTTTATGTTCAACCCCTTCACCTCCATAGTTAAATTGTACGTTCTTTATGGTATTTAGTTGGTACTCTGAAAGTAGAATAGCTTCCTTCAATCCCAACTCTTTCAATACCCAGTCCCATTTTGTATAAGCGCATGCTTTTTCATTTATTCCAGCAATGAAGACCTTCTTTTCTGGAACAGATAGCTTTTTATAATTAGGATACACAAATTCGAAACCATCAGCGGGAAGGTCTGACTTTGGATTTTTAACTAACGCATTTAGAGTTGGGATATCTACGGCTCCAGTACTCTCTCGAAGTTCTCGTAAAACAGTTTCCACATTTCCAAGTTGCCTTCCAATACCTGAAAAGCGTGTATACCCCAAGGCTGAAAGCAAGTCTCCATAGGTCTTATTAGTTAACCGGAGTTTTGCCCAACTTATGAGAATAGGTATAATTTGACTTACCAACTCTCGAGAACGATTGGTCTGTATAACTGATTCAATAACATTTATAGGCATATTATACATTTTTTAGAATTTACCACAAAGATACAACATAATCTTCTGTTTTTCCAACGCTGATGACCATTAAATTATCAGAGATATGAAAATAGAGATTGAAAATCGTTGGACAAAATGAAAGCCAAATAGCGCATATTCTCATTAGGGTTATTAATTAACCATATCCAAATCTACAAAAGAGGTTTGGCTGTTTCTTCAAAAAGGGTCTACCTTTTCAGCAAAAAAGGTAGACCTTTTTAATAGAAAAGGTAGACCCTTTTGGCGAAAAAGGTAGACGGTTTTCTGATAATAGGTAGATGATTTTACTTATTTAGGTAAACCCTTTTGCGAAAAAGGGGTTGATAAGTGTAAGAAAAAGTATGAGCTTTTCTTGGAGATAGTTAAATATTTTCTTACCTTTGTGATATAAATCTACGAACAAGTTGAGGAGGATAAAGCCCCAGCCTCCAAAGGCTTAACAATTGGGGGCAACACTAATTACTATGGCGAACAGACCTATTGCCTATACGCTAAAGGAGCGTAAAGGAACAGTTGGAAATTTGAAAGGGAAAATCGTTGTGCAGGCACATCCTACAGGACGAAAGAGAGTTGATCATCGCAGTTTCTGTGATGAAGTGGCACACGCTACAACGTTCACAGGTGCAGAAGTTGAGGCTGTTCTCAGACTTGCAGCTGAGATAGCAAAGAAGCACGTTGAGAACGGAGACATTGTAGACTTCGGAGACATCGGGACACTTACACCTTCTTTCCAGAGTAAATTGGTTGAGAAGGGAAAAACGGAATTCAACCCAAAGGTTCATATCACGAAACCTGTGGTTCATCTCACTCCCTCAAAGAAGTATTTTACACTTACTGGCGTGAGCTACGAACGTGTTACTGCACCTAACAAAGAAACTAAGAAGCCAGCTAAGAATCACTCTCAATCGGGACCAGAGATTGCAGATTCATAAGCGGACGAACGATCGTGACTTTCTAATCTTTACATAGGGAATGTGTCAAAACACAAATCATTAACTTGACATTTTCAATCTATATGTAAGATCCTTCTAAAGTTAAAGAAAAGACCATTTCTTTACTCAAAACCGAGTATAGAAAAGGTCATTTGCATTTTGATACACCCTCTTTATTTGTTTATAGAATCTATATCTTAGAATAGACTTCCTTCTGTTGGTTGTGAAGGTGTTTCTGGTGCTGTAACCTGTGCAAAGCGAGCTATGAATTCATCTTCAGAGATAATAGGGATAGAAAGTTCCTTTGCTTTCTGATTCTTTCCTGAAGTACTTTCTACGTCATTATTAATAAGATAATTCGTTGATTTAGAAACAGAGCCAGTTACCTTACCACCTTGACTTTCTATGTACGCTTTCAGTTCGTTACGGTTCTTATAATGGTGAACATCACCAGTAACGACGAAGGTTAATCCCTGGCAACTATTACCAGTTGGTGCTGATGAAGGTTGACTAACGTTTAGCTCAACTAACAGATGCTGTAGCATAGACTGATTATCAGTATCTTTCATCCAGCGTACAAAACTTGCACTCTTCTCTGGTCCAATACCAGCAATCGTTGAGAAGACATCTTCTGCAGCACTTTCTGTAGCCGTTTTAATAAGTTCTTCCAATGGATATGCTGATAAAAGACGATTACAAACATCCTGTCCAACAAGGGGAATGTTTAAAGCAAAGAGCAGACGACGTGCTTCAACATTACGCGCTTTTTCAATAGCAGCCAATAATTTAGTGACACTCTTGTTTCCGAAACCTTCCATTGTACGCAGTTCTGTGGCATGTTCTGTAAGATGGAAAAGGTCGGCATATTCACGAATCCAGCCAAGGTTAATAAATTTCTGCACGGTTTGTTCAGAGAGTCCGTCAATGTTTACACCTTCTTTTGATACAAATCTACCAAACTTCTTCAGCTGTTTAGCTGGACAATGTGTATTGGTACAGTGTAGTGTGCGTGTTCCACTAACCTCGCTTTCGCTAACTTCTGTAGCAGAATGGCATACTGGGCAAGTCTCAGGAATATGGAAAGTACCAACGTTTTCAATGACTTTGATAACCTTTGGAATAATTTTATTCGCTTTGATAACAGCTATCTTCGTTCCTTTATCACCAATCCCTAATCTCTCACACTCGGAGATATTACAAAGGGAAGCACGTTTAACGGTTGTTCCTTCTAAGTCTACAGGACGAAAAACAGCTACTGGCGAGATTGTTGAAGCAGCACATGACCATTCTATATAGTCTAATTCTGTTTCAGCACTCTCATCTTGCCATTTAAAAGCATAGCCTGCACGTGTGGCATGATGACCAGTGACAGAACCTGTTGCAGCATAAACGGTGTCGTCGTATGAGATTACCAAGCCGTCAACAGGGTAGGGGAATGGTGATGAACTCACACCAGTAACTCTTTCTGTCCAATGATGAATGACTGCTTCTATGTTGTTAACGGTAGGCTGTTCAATGAGCTCTCTGTCGACAACTCTGAACCCTTGGTGCTCAAGCCATTCCATGCGTCCGCCCCAAGAGTTTATTTCTTCCTCTGTATAAACGAGTGTAAAAGGAATCCAACGCAAGTGGCGGGCTTTTACTTCATTGATGTCTTTCAGTGTGAGTGAGCCTGATGCGAGGTTGCGAGGGTTGGCATATTCTTCCTCTGCTTCCATGTTAAACTGTTCAAAGTCAGGATAACTGATGACAGCTTCACCACGGATAACAAGATGCCCTTTGTAGGGAATGGTTTGCAAGATACCATCAATAGCCGTAGAAAGATGAGTAATATTGGTGCCAATATGACCATTTCCACGTGTGACAACCTTTGTCAGTTTACCATTATCGTATGTAACAACAAGTGTCAATCCATCCAACTTCCATGAGAGCCATATAGGTCTATTCTCTGCCCATTTAGCAAGATCTTCTACCTTCTTAGTTTTTGCCAAGGAGAGTGCAGGGAACTCATGTTCTTCCTTTTTGCCAGTAACATTATCGGCAGATACATTTTGTGTTGGAGAATCGGGGAGTATAATACCTGTTTCTTCTTCTAACTTTTTTAGCTTATCAAAGGCTGCATCCCATTCATAGTCAGTCATAAGTTCATCACGACCATTGTAATAAGCGTCGGATGCAGCATTAAGTTGATTAACAAGTGATTGTATTTCTGTGTTCATTGTTTTGTTTGATGATTGACGATGACAAATCGTATTAAATGATTAAAAGTAGAAATAGGCAAAGATGAACTTCTTACTATTTTTTCCAAAGCTGTTTGATAAGTGCAGCATCAGCTTCAGTCCAGTTGAGTTTTGAGAACTCTTCTGGTTTCAACCAGCAGGAATCAATATGTTCGAGAAGCTTAAAATCATTGTCATGTGCCATACAGTCATAGGCAGTAAGGCTGATTGAAAAGTCTGGATAGTCATATTCAACACTCCCAAGTTTTGCTCCGACATAGATGTTCCAGTCCATTTCTTCAAGTATTTCACGACGCAAAGCCTCGTAATCACTTTCTCCTTCATTGACTTTACCACCTGGAAACTCCCAATGTTCAGCAATGTAATTAGGACCTTTACGCAATCGCTGTGTACATAGAATCTTGTCTCCGTCATGAATAACAGCGCAGACAACGTTGAGATGTTTCTTTTCCATAATTTTATCTATCGTTCGGTTATTTTCGACCTCTTACTTCTTGCTTTATTTGCAAATATACTACAATTTGCCAAATAAGTCTATCTTTCTTAGAATTAATTTCAATTCTTTATAGGCAACTCATATCTTTTGCGTATCTTTGTACACTAATAAAATATTAGAAATTATAATCATTTATGTCTACACTAACAATTGCGATTATTGTAGTCTTCGTGCTGGGCTATGCGCTCATTGCAATGGAGAGCCTTACTAAGGTTAACAAGGCAGCAGTTGCCTTATTGATGTTTGTTTTCTGCTGGACACTTTACATGTTTGATCCAGCACCGTTTGTACAGCTGATGCACCCAGACTTTACGGGAACAGGTGATAAGGTTGTGTCGTTTGTAAATACTTTGATAACGGAGCATTTAGGCGATACAGCTACTACACTCTTCTTCCTTATGGGAGCTATGACGATTGTGGAAATCGTTGATCAGAACGGTGGTTTCAACTGGGTAAAGAATGTAATGCGGTCTAAGACAAAGCGTAGTCTGTTGTGGAAGATTGCCTTTATGACTTTCTTCCTTTCTGCTATCCTTGATAACCTAACGACAAGTATTGTGATGGTTATGATTTTGCGTAAGCTTGTACAGGATAAGCACGACCGAATGATTTATGCTTCGTTAGTTATTATTGCTGCTAATTCAGGTGGAGCTTTCTCTCCAATTGGTGACGTAACTACGATTATGTTGTGGAATGCAGGTATGATAACTGCAGGTGGTGTACTCAGTGAGATATTTATTCCTTCATTAGTTTCAATGTTGATACCAGCATTCTTGCTTCAGATGCTTTTGAAAGGTAATATCCAGTATGATGATATGTCAAGTGATATGTCGGGTGATCGCGAAGTCTTGGAGTTTAATGGGTTCCAGCGTAAGATAGTCTTTGCTATCGGTGTAGGTGGTCTTTGCTCTGTTCCTTTGTTCCACTTCTTTACTGATTTACCTCCTTTTGCTGGTATTTTGCTCGTATTGGGTATTTTATGGACTGTGACAGAAGTATTCTATCGTAATCTTCATAAGAAAAGAGGTGATGAGATTCAATTCTCAAAGCGTGTAAGTAGTTTGCTGAGTCGTATCGATATGTCTACTATCCTTTTCTTCCTTGGTATCTTGATGGCTGTGGCTTGTTTGGAGGAAGTAGGTGTGTTGAAGGAGTTAGGTAGTGGTCTGAACATAACCTTCAATGGCAATCATTATGCTGTGACCGGTATTATCGGTGTACTTTCAGCTATTGTTGACAACGTTCCACTCGTAGCTGGTAGTATGGGTATGTATCCTATCGGAATAGAGCCAGATATGGCAGTGGATGGTATCTTCTGGCAGTTGCTTGCTTATTGTGCTGGTGTGGGCGGTTCAATGCTCATCGTTGGTTCTGCAGCAGGTGTTGTTGTTATGGGTCTTGAGAAGATTACCTTCGGTTGGTATATGAAGCGTATTACGTGGATTGCTTTCTTAGGTTATATTGCTGGTATCCTTTCATACTGGATTATGCGTACATATATTTTTACCACTCCGCTTTAATCGCTAACTCTTAAAATACTATATTTTAGTAGTATAAGCCCTCATCTGTCCAATCTGAATTTAATCATGTGGATAGGTGAGGGCTTATTCTATTCTTTAGGAAATGAGAGGTAAAGTAAGAAGTAGAATCTTTTCCATCTTACGAAAATGCAACAATATTACTACAGTAGTTTTGTTTTTGTTTTGCTGTCACTTTTAACACTTTGTGTAAATGTGTTGTAAATCAGTAGGTTGTATGGTTAGATTAGATGATAGGAATGACAGGAAAACTTATTTTGTAGAAATTGCTTTGTTATAGAAAAGCAGAGATACGGGATGAAATAGGATAGCATATTACAAATACAGTATTGCCTTTGGTGAAAAGTGTTAAGGGATAGTTCTTACATTGAAAGCATACCTTATCAATATACTTCTTTCTCTATATGAAAGGAAATCCATAATTAAGGTTTCTTCCCCTTCTTTATCATTGTGTGGAGGCTCAGCACATGTTGTGCGGAGGCTTAACACCAATGGTGCGAAGGCTTAACACCAATTGTTAGGATGGTTTATAGCTTTGAAATCAATCTGTTATTTGTAAGGTGGAAAGAGCTATTATCGTGTTTTACTACGATAAAATTATAGGAGATGCACAAGTCATGCACCTCCTATTTATTCTTTATAGCGAGTTTTATACAGCCTTGACCTTATAGTGTCTGTGTTTTGTATAAAACTTTATGATGAGTTTGACGCTTTACTTAAGTCATAAAGTCAAACTGTATAGTTTATCTTAGTTGGCAAAGCGAACGTTCTGTGCGCTATATCCAACTACAATTTTTCCCTGAATGAGTTTGCCCTCTGGAGAGTAATAGAATACTTCACTTGGCGCTGTATAGCTTGGGGTATCTATAACATAGATGTTACCATAACGGTCAACATTAACCTGTGAAGGATTCTTGAGGCCTGTCATATCAAGGTCGGTTTCCTTTCCAGTTGCGAGGTCATAGATAAAGAAACGCTTGTTCGTATCATAGTAGGTGGCATATAGGCATACAAGTGCGTTCTTTTTAGCACTGTATGCAATTGAACTTGCCTTGAAGAGCTTTCTAACCTCATCGTTTTTAGCATTAATCTTCTGTACAAGCGCATCATCATTGTTGAACATTGATACAAAGTAAACATCATTACCAACAGCAATACTCTGGTTATAAGGATTTTTACCTACTGTAAGTGTCTTTGTCTTCTTGAATGAGTTACAGTCAACAACAGCTACAGTATTACCATTACCATAACCTGAGATGTTTGTATAAAGTTTACCATTAGCAACAGAAAGTGCCTCTGGGTGATCGCCTACTTCTACAGAGTCAACCAATGGCTGTACTGAGTTGTTAGGGTTCATCTTGTATACCTTACCATTGTAAGCAGAGAAGTAAACATAATTACCATCTGTTGCCAAATAGCGTGGACTGGCATTGTGCAACTTAATTGTCTGTTCTTTCTTACCCATTCGATCCAAAACTTCAACCTTTGAAGATGTTGTACAAGTAACGACAAGCTTAGTTCCAAAGACAATTAAGTCCTGTGCATCACCGATTCCGTTGCCATTCTGAGTTCTATAAGCATCACTGTAGATGTATGGTGCAGTTGGACGTGACTCGCTGTTATAGTCGAGAATACCCACTGTACCATCGTTTTGATTCCAGTTACCAGCACAAGCAACATATACATCTGTGTTAGATACTGCTGGCTGTGTGTAAGTAAAGTCATTGTCATCACTACAAGCCGTAAATGTAAGCGCTGACATAAGAATAACACCAAGTGCAAGAAGATTCTTTTTCATTTTTTTGTTGTTTTGTTTATAATTTATTGTTATCTTGTTTTGTTCTCTTTCTTATTATTTTTGCACATTCCTCTTTTGCTTTTTTACTACTTTTTCCTCAGAATTTCCAACTTACTGAGAGTCGCCAGTTGGTTCCTGGCATAGGATAAAAGCGAACAACCTCATAGTTTTTATTACCAAGGTTGCGTAAGTCAAACTGTAGATGTAGTTGCTGTTTGAGGAAGTTTATATCCTTTGAAATCGTGATACTATGGTCGGTAAAGGCTGCCATACGGTTATTAGGAATATTATATCCCAGCGAATAACGTTCACCCATTAACAGTAGATTATAGCTTAAGTCCAGCCATGGGGTATGTAGCAGCGAACTGATTGAACCCGAATGGCGTGGAGTATAAGCTATCTGGTGTCCATAGTAAACATCGGTTGGATTAGTTCTATCGGTTGCATTGAGCATGCTATAGCTTCCTGTCACACTGAGGGTCCATTCTTTGCCCCATCGTTTCTCTGCATTAGCGGAGATGTCAAGCCCTAATTGTCGCACCTTACCAGCATTCATCATTTGCCAGTAGAACATCTTTGGCACTGCAATAATCTTGTCTGTGACATTACCGAAGTATCCATCTGCCGTCAGCGAAAGCTGAAGGGTGTGATTGAAGGTATGAGAATAGGTTGCACCAAGATTCCATAGACATGACTTCTCTGGGTTTAATCGACGATTGCCAATGCCTGTATAGTAAAGTTCATTGAGTGTTGGCGTGCGGAAGATATCCTTATATCCAAAGCGGAAACGAAGGTCTTGTAAGGCTCTCCATTGTAAACTGAAGGCTGGTGAAAAACGATGGAAGCCGTCAGAGGCATTACCGAGTCTTACTTGTTCCGTTATGTTCGTTGCAAGAAGTGATGTGTTGAATGTGAATTGACCTATGCGATAGTTTGCTGCCAATGCTGTCCACAGAGAGTTACGCGTAGGGTTTGCAGCCTGTGAAAGCGACATTGAAAGGTGATTATGTGCATAGTCTTGTGCCAAAGAGAGATGAAGTCCTTGTAAAGGCTCGCTCCATAAGGTTGCTGTTAGATATGCCTCCTGCTGTCTGTAGATGTCTTCTTTATAGCCACTGGCAGGCACATCTGAATAGCGTGACCATGAATAATTCCATTTAGCAGCTGCTTTTAGTTTGATACGCTGGCTGAATTGGTTCTCATAGAATAGTTGTGTAAAGACATTCTTGTCTACTAACCGCTCAGCAGAGTAGGTGTTATCGTAGATGACTGCACCCGGTAAGCCTCGATGAGAGGTGAAACCGTATGCCTTCCACTTCAGTATTTGCTTGTCACTGAACTGATAATCAAGGTTAATTTCTCCTCTCCAAGTCTCAATGTCACTATTGTTACGTCGTTCATTGATAGTCTTGACACCATTTTTCAACTTGAAAGCGTAAACGCCATCAGCCCTTTCATAGCTTCCGTATGCGCCAATACCGAGGCGTGAAAACTGCTGGTGGAAGAGTAGGGAAGGTGAGAACAGACCGTAACTACCCGTTCGGATGGTTGTCGCGAGCTGAGTCTTCTTTCTTGTTGATTGACTATTACGGTCTGTATAGCCTTGCAGTGTACTAATATTAATCATTCCCGCAGAAGCATATGACTTTGCACTCTGATAAATATTGTCGTCTTGACCAATTTGAAGACTGATGAGTGAGATATTATCGAGGGTAAAGCGAGATAGGTCTACTTGTCCGCTTTGACAGTCACCCACCTGAACACCATCATAAACGACTCCCGTATGACCAGCTCCAAGTCCACGGATGTTGACCGTCTTCATACCGCCTACACCACCATAGTCTTTAACTTGCACACCAGCAAAGCGTTTCAAGGCATCGCCCATATCATGGATGCCAAGTCGTTCCATATCTGCATGTGAAAGCGTCTGTACTGGCGAACTCGCCAATACATTTCCAGAAATGCGGAAACCATTGACCACAACCTCCTCTATGGTTTGTGTTGTGTCAGATTCAATAGTCTGTGCTATCGCACCGAGTGGGCACAATAAAAGTAAGAAAGAAGCCAATTGCCTCATATCTCATTCTGTAATCAAATGGTTCTATGCAGTGCCCTTCCTCGAGGGATGCAATGACTTGCAATGGCAGGTCTTCTGACTTGTTATCCAATGTAGGTAAGCACCTTCCCGGTTTTATATTCACCAGTGGTATCAGCTTACCAATGAGAGACAACTTACAGCTGCGGGACAGTAGCGGAATTACACCGCTTTCCCTTTTTAATCATGATAGTAATGAACCTATTGCATATGCAAAGATACGACAAAGGGGAGAGATAGGCAAATAAAGGTGTACTTTTCTATTTACAGCATAATGCTTATCACCTGTTGAAATGTGATTTTAGAGGGGTTTTTGTAGATGTTTCATCTTATGACCACCCCATTGGTTGTCATCTGTGTAAACGAAACCTACTCGATGATATAGTCGTTCTGCCTGAGGGTTTCCTGTGTCAACAAGTAATCCAGTAGGGAGGTTCATCTTTCTTCCTTTCTCTATTGTAGCTTCAAGTAGCTGCTTAGCGAGCCCTCGTCCACGGAAAGAATTGTCAACACAAAGTGAGTCAATATATAGTTCACCAGCTGTTGTCTCGTCCTCCATATCAGAAAAGTCACGACCGAAAGCCTCCAAAGCTCCTTTAATGAAAGCCTTTCTTAGCTCTCTAAGTTTAGCTCCATCGTAGCTGACACAGATACCAACAATCTTATTTGTTTCTGTTATTGCTACAAGTGTATTAAGATAGGAATATTGCGAGTCTTCACGCTCCACTAATCTTGTCATTAGCAGATGAAAGTCTTCTAAGGTGTGGTTAGGACCTGCAAACCACTGACAACACTCGTGGTTCATAGCCTCCATAATCAAGTGGGCTATTACTGTAGCCTGCTTCTTTTGTGCATCTTCAATCTTAATCATAGTGCGAAGATACGAAAACAATTTGAGATAGTGTGTTTCTCTTGGATGATTTCTTTATCGTATCGGCTTGAATAATCTCCCCACTTCCTTCAAGCTGTGAAGGAAGTGGGGTAGATGATATTTACAGACCTAAGTCTTTCATTGCCTTCTGTGCAGCCTCGCCAGACTTGCCCTGCATCTTTTCTGCAGCTTCCTTGGCAGCCTTCTTAGCAGCTTCTACCTGCTCAGGTGATGCTGATTGCATAGCTTCCTTAGCCTTTGACATGCCTTCAGTAATAGCCTTTGGGTCAGCCTTTGATGCAGCGTCGATAGCAGCACCTACTGCGTTAGCGGCAGCTTCATTACCAGAAGACTTCAAAGCAGCCTTAATATTCTCAGAGTTACTCTGCATCCACTGCTGAAGTTTTGCAACATAAGCCTGTGCCTCTTTTGGATCTTTCTGTGCCAATTCAGCCATTTTGGTCTGTGCTGCTGTAAGCAATGCAGCTACACCCTTATCATCCTTAGCCTTTACTTTCTCGTTGAGTTGCTCGATGAGTTGATCAGCTGAGGCTGGAGCTGCTGCAGTTGTTGCTGAATCAGTTGCAACTGACTCTGTTGTGTCTGAGTCTGCATTAGCCTTTGGAGCATTAGTCTTACCGTTGTTACAACTTGCGAGGGTCATTGCTGCTACAGCAATAGCCATAATAAATACTTTCTTCATAATCTTTTTAAGCTTTAGTGAATAAAAATTTAACTACTATATTTGCCAAAGATAAGTATAATTTCGTTTAGTTGGTTTATTTTTAGCATGTTTTAACTATAAAAGAGTATGGTTGAATGATTTTGGTTTAAGCAAGTAATTGTTATTTGTTAATGGTCGTATTCATATATGCTAATGGTATTTTGTTTTCTTGTTGACAACATAGCGTCTTGTATTAAGCGTTCAACACTACTGGTGTTAAGCCTTCGCACCAATGGTGCGGGGCATGCGCACCACATGTGCTGGGCATCAACACGATACTAAAAGAGGGCAGTGGGAGGTGTGGTAATCGATAGATAGATACATATTAGAATGTTTTCTGTAAGCGTCTATGATAAGTGTCTTCTGATTGTTAAATCGGGTTTAATCATGTGGAAAGGCTTGGAGGAACAAATGAAACCAACTCAGGCTAAGTCCAGATTGTTTTATTATAAAGATAAAAGAGCAGTATATTCCTTTTGCATCATAGGTGTACTCTGTGTCAATAGCCTCTGTAGATGATGCACACCATTATGTTTTTTATGCTGTTTAGGTCTTATGGAAATGTTTATTATCCATGTAATGAGATTAAAACTTCGGCTACAATCACTTATTCTACTTGTGTTTTGGGCCAGTTGACAAGGTAGAGATGTTCAGTAGCACGAGTGAAAGCGGTGTAAAGCCAATGGATATAGTCGGGTGTGAGCATCTCATCTGTCATATATCCTTGGTCAAGATAGATGTGTGCCCACTGTCCGCCTTGTGCTTTGTGACAGGTGATAGCATAACCGAACTTTACCTGTAGGGCGTTATAATACTCATCTTCGCGTACCTTTTTCATGCGGTCTGCCTTTAGAGGGATGTCTTCATAATCCTCCAACACATGTTGGAAGAGTTGTTCGTTCTGCTCTTGAGTCAAGGCGGGGGCTTCTGTCATCAGTGCATCAAGGATAACTGTCATCTCCTCTTCAGCGTTATTATAGTCGGGAAACTCCAGTGATACATCGGCAAAGCGGAACCCATAGAACTCGCGGACATTGCGAACACGACGCACAACAGCGCGGTCGCCGTTGGCAATGAAGGTTAGTACGGTTTTTTCTATCTCCTTTCCACCTCCTGAAGGGAGTTGCGTAACCTGTCTTGTCGCTTGTGTAGTAAGGCTGTTTACATTATTTGTAGCATTGTTGAGGCTGCCATTGAGGGATGGTGATGGTGGTGGGCTGTTCTTATACTTATTCTTCACGACCATCAACATGTCGCCTGTTGTCAGTTCTTCCTCACGTCCAAGAACCATGTTTCGAATACCTTGATTGAATACATTAGCACGTTTGTTGGATCGCGTGATGACCATAGTCTCATCTATTCCCACCTCTGAATAGCTGGAGGCCAGTCGTTCGATAAGTTCATCACCTGGTACAATAGAAATGTCAGCAAAGCCATTGAAACGAATCTTTGGTAGTTGCGTTACCTCATCATGAGTTATCATTTGGCGAATAACGGTGGCGTTATAGAGAATGCCTGAGTCTTGACTCTGACGAAGAACCTCGTTTAAATCGCATTCATAGACCGTCAGTCCATAAGCACGGAGAACATCTGAACGTAGCGCAGGACTCTCTTCTTCACCTACAGGAGGGAGCTGTGCCTTGTCACCAACAAGCAACATACGGCAATTATGGTCGTTATAAACATATTGGATAAGGTCGTCAAGTAGACAACCGCTACCGAAAGTGCTATTATTTGATGACAAACTAATCATAGATGCTTCATCAACCATAAACAAACGGTCATGAAAGAGATTGACATTCAGATTAAACTTCCCATCAAGTCCTGTAAATGCTTTTTCCCGATAGATAGCGCGATGAATCGTTGCTGCAGGCTGGTTGGCATTCAGTGAGAATACTTTTGCGGCACGACCCGTTGGTGCCAAAAGTCTAACCTTCTGTCGTAATTCCTGCATTGTACGCACGATTGCACCTGCTAAGGAGGTCTTACCCGTACCAGCACTACCTCTGAGAATCATTACAGCACGCTCATCACGGTCGGTCATAAAGCGTGCAAAGACCTCTACGGCATGTAACTGGTCGGCAGTAGGAGCAAATCCGAAGTTCTGTAAAATCCTATACTTTAGTTCCTCATTTACCATTGCTTAAAGTCTTTTCTCCTTCGTTAATTCCAATCTTTAATGTCTGCTTGACCTTCTATCTGCTGTTCGATATCATCTGGAAGTTGTGAGAAGAAGTCTATTCCAGTGATGCGTTCTACCTCGTCAACTGTATTGACGTAATCAGTCTTCTTGTGTCCTTTAGCCGATGCGTTCCTACATATAAAGCCAATAGCCTTCGGTTCGCCTTTCAGTCGGAGGACAACTTTGAAGAAAGCTTCAGGCACTTGCACTTTATTCTTTCCAATCGTCTTATGCTTTCGATTGAAATAGATAGGTCCACAGACAATATAAACATCGCCATATTGCTCTGCCCATGTGCGACAAAGCTTTTCTACTGTATTCCACAAACCACTATTCAACGCTGGTTCTTGTGGACAAATATTCGTCATTAGGAAACTCTCTTCCATTGCTTTTTGGCTCCAATGGTTATCACCAGCAGGACACATGTGTCCACGATCGTATCCCGAACGCATATAATCATAGGTATCCACACGTGGTGCCGGTATCTCTTCGTCTGCTTGGAAGGTGATACCCTTGCGCTTAATAGGTCCGTTTGTGTGAGCTGCCGTTAGATGCCATGCCACCCAGTTAGGCGTACGTGTTGCTGCGTTATACGATGTTGTATAGCCCTCACGATAGAGTATGAGAGACGGAATATTGGCTTTACCGATAGGAATTTCTAAGCCTTGTTTTACTTCAAATGTGTTTTTCTGGTTCGCATTCTTCTTTCCCTTTGATGTATTAGTGTCGTCAGACCTATTGTTGTTATAGGATTCTACAAAGGGTTTGTCTAATGTTGAGAAATCTCCCCTTTGTTTCTCTCCTTTGCATGCAACCGCCAATAGGGACAGAGAAAGTATGATTGTTTTGAGGAATATATGCTTCATTTATTGTTGTTTTGAATTTAATGCTATTTATGATAGTTGCGCCTCTCCCTCGTTTACCCTTTTTCTAATGCGAAATTGAGAACTTTTCGTCTCAAATAATCGGTTAAGAATATATGGGTAGGGCAGTATTTGCCAGTTGAGTTTCAAACTTAACGGTAAACTTTTTATGTTTACAAAGTTACTATTTTCTTGTTATTTAATAGGTGCTTTTCATTAAAGACTTCACCTAAAAGCTGTCTTTTATTTGCTTTTTGGGATTTAGCGTGTGGTTAATGGCTTATTCTTTGGTAGAATGTATTACCCTTTTAAGGTGTGAAATATCTTTACATAATTAGTTGCTTTTAAGTCTTTTAAAATATATAAAAGTGTTTTATGTTGTCTTTGTAACTTCCTTATATTCTGGTGGTTATAAAGTTGGATTTTAAAAGGTGCTTAATTGGCTTCTTAAAGGGCGTTAGTTAGAGCCCAAAAGGGCGTCTTTTGAAAGCCAATTAAGGCTTAATTCAAATGCTATTAAGCATGAATTGAAAATGAAGTAATGATAAATTTATTACAAATTGTGCTTTATCGTTGTCACTCTATTCCATTTATACCTTATTTATATATGGCTATCTTTTTTCGTAGAAAACCTATAGAGTATGATTATTTTGTTGAGGTTGTTCATAAGAAAATGATTATCTTTTCTTCACTTTTTTACTAAAATCCTTGCAAGTATTGATTTTTAGTCTTACATTTGCAGTGTACTATTATAGTAGTACACTTTAGGTTTAAAAAATGAGAATAAAAAATGCAATCAAAGAAAACAATCTATTAAAAAGAAAAGCCTTATGATTCAAGTAAATGAACTGACTTTCAGCTACCCAAAAAGCAAGCACAGCGTGTTTGAGGGACTGAATCTACAACTCAATGAGAACCGAATTTACGGTCTCTTAGGCAAGAATGGTATGGGAAAAAGTACGCTGCTATATCTTATAGCAGGACTTCTGAAACCGAAGAAGGGTAGTGTTATCGTTGATGGTTACACCGCTTCATGCCGTTATCCAGAAATGTTAGAGGAACTGTATATTGTACCTGAGGAGTATGATTTGCCCAATATGTCACTCGGTAAGTATGCTAAGATTCATGAAGACTTCTACCCTCGATTTAGTGAGGAGGTTCTTGAAAAGTGCTTGTCAGACTTTGAGGTGTCCTCTGATCTCAACTTTAAGCAACTCTCTATGGGACAGAAAAAGAAAGTGTATATGAGTTTTGCACTTGCTACAGGTTGTCGTCTTCTTCTGATGGATGAACCTACTAACGGACTCGATATTCCGTCAAAGGCACTTTTCCGTAAGGTAGTTGCTGGCAATATGGCAGAAGACGCATCGCTGTTTATCTCTACTCATCAGGTGCATGATGTTGAGCAGTTGCTTGACCACATTATTATACTTGATAACTCACAAATCCTTATGAATGCATCAACTGAGGAAATCACAGCTGAATACACCTTCGGTATTCGCCAAACCAATGAGATGGGAGATGACGTACTCTACGCGGAGCCTTCGATTCAGGGCAATAATGTGATTGCTCGACGTCAGGAGGGAGATAACGAAACAACTATTAATCTTGAATTGTTGTTCAATGCTGCAACAACAGGTAAACTTAAATAGAACGAGGAGGAAGAGAATTATGAAGACAACATTTGCAAAAATCATTAATATCGGCCTAATCTCTGTAGCTTGCTTACTTGCTTTAAATTCTTGCTACATCCGAAAAATTGACTACGGAAAGATGGTGACAGAGGAGGCTTCTGTTGATTCATTTGACACGATAGACATCCGTGGAGCTGGTACTGTTTATATATCACAAGGTAAGAAGTATAGCTTAAAGTTTAAAGGAGAGGAGAAGCGACTTGATGTATTAAGTTTTGTCAATCCACAGAATAGACTGGTAATTGACATGAAAAACCTGATTCAGCATATAGGCTTTTTTGATTTGAAACCTTCAGATAGGGTAACTCAAGGTATTGATATTTATATCACTACGCCAACACTCTCAAAGCTAAGTTGGAACAATTCTGCTACTGTTATTCTTTCAGATTCTTTTAAACTTGATAAGCTCAGCATTGAAGCTCCCGCTGGTGGTAATTTGAAGATAAATAAAATGAATATCAATCAGTTGGAAGTCTCTATGGCGGATAGGGGGGCTATTGATGTTAAAAGCTTAACTGCTAAAAAGGTAATCTTTGATACCTATGGCGATATAGGCTTAGGTGTAAATTTCTATCGAACTGATACGGCAATTATCTCTGCGAAGGTTGAACCAAAGATCAATACTACGGGAACAACGCGCTTACCCTTGACCATGGTTACAGTGAAGGGAGCCGTTATTAAAGATAAAACAACAAGAATAAAATAGAATTTAGGAGGATATAAATTATGGCACAGTTTGATTTAGACCGTTTCGGTAATGTAATGAGCAGACTCTTGGTGATACGCCAACGCAATATAAGTGTAATCTTTTTCACTTTTCAAATCATATTCTTAGCTTTTGCAATGTTTGTTATACCTATGTTTTCTGGAAAGACGATAGATGATATTGGTTACAGGCAACTCGTCATCGACACCGTAGGTCCTCTTAGGAGTTTTTCTTTATTTGTCTTCTTCGTGTTAGGTACATTTTTTATTCAAGACCTTGAAGGACATCAGCAACGTATCAATGAATTGATGCTACCAGCTACTAATCTTGAGAAGTTTGTTGCCCGTGTGCTATTGGTTGTAGTGATTTATCCATTAGCTATTTGTGCTTCTTTTATCGCTGCAGACGGATTACAGCAGTTGATTTCAATGATTATTGCACACGGAGAAAGGATGTCTATGGTGGTAGCCTACTTTGATGCTGATACGTATGTAAGTGCAGACTCACCCCTATGGACCAAGGCTTTGTCGAGACTTTCGATCTATTCAATTGCTATCTATGGAGGTTTACTCTTTCGCAAGTTAGCTTGGCTGAAGTCGATAGTTATTTATTTTGTAGTGAATATTCTTTTTCTTATAGGTTTTTTCTTCTTAAAGTTGTACCTTTACGAAAATACAGACTATGAGATTGTTTTTATAGAGAATCCTTATGCTTCTCTTATCTCGATTGGAGTAAGCCTATTGATGTTCTGGTCTTCTTATAAGATTTATACACGTCTGCAGGTTATCAACAATCGATGGAGAAATATTTAACATGACGTGGATTAAATATTAAGGCTTATGAATTTCGAAAATAATAAGGCTATTTATGAGCAAATGGCTGACCGCCTTTGCGATGAGATCATAGCTGGAACCTATAAAGCTGACGACCGAATACCGTCTGTCCGGGAGTATGCCGTTATGCTGCAGGTGAATACCAACACTGCAGTGAAGGCCTATGAGCTACTCTCTCGTGAGGAGATTATCTATAACCGGCGTGGACTTGGCTACTTTGTTTCAGCTGATGCACGTGAGCAAATCATGACTACTCGACGTAAAACATTCCTTACTCAGTCTCTTCCCTCTGTCTTTCGTGAGATGAAATTATTAGGAATAACAATAGAAGATATAGAGAAAGAGTGGGAGAAAGCGCAACAATGACAGCCTCTTTCTAAATGGATAATAAGTAAGGGGGGCTCTCTCTATCAGGATCTGATAATAAAAGTGAGGGATGCACAGGCTGAAGTGCATCCCTCACTTTATCAATACTTACGGATATATAGGTTTAAGATTTTGTGTTTGCTGTCATTCCTGTCATGCAGAACTAAACGTTAAGAAATTGATTATAAGTCTGTTATGATCAAATGTTAAAATGACAGTAAACTATTCTTAAACATATAATAGAGATAAAAACCTATGGTATCAGGAATGTATTTGTATGAAAGAGTTACATTCAAGTTACCATAGGTTGGTGCTTATTACTTCGTCTGTTCGATGATAGCATTCTTAATCAAGCCCTCCAGTTCTTCTGCAAGTTCTGGATTATCCTTAATCATAGTCTTGGTTGCATCACGACCCTGTGCAAGTTTGGTTCCATTGTAGCTAAACCAGCTACCGCTCTTCTGAATGATACCATACTGAACACCCAAGTCAACAATCTCACCAATCTTTGAAATACCCTCACCGAAGGTAATCTCAAACTCTGCCTTACGGAAAGGAGGAGCAACCTTGTTCTTTACTATCTTCACACGAACCTGATTACCGATAACCTGATCGCCATCCTTGATAGAAGTAACACGGCGGATATCGAGACGTACAGAGCTATAGAACTTTAGTGCGTTACCACCAGTTGTTGTCTCTGGGTTACCAAACATCACACCAATCTTCTCACGCAACTGGTTGATGAAGATGCAGCAAGTATTGGTCTTTGAGATGGTTGAGGTAAGTTTACGCAATGCCTGACTCATCAGTCGTGCTTGTAAACCAACTGCAGAGTCACCCATGTCACCCTCAATCTCCTTCTTTGGAGTCAAAGCTGCAACTGAGTCGACAACGAGAATGTCAATCGCAGAAGAGCGAATTAGCTGGTCTGCAATCTCTAAAGCCTGCTCACCATTGTCTGGCTGTGAAACCCAAAGATTATCAACATCCACACCTAACTTCTCTGCATAGAAACGGTCGAAGGCGTGCTCAGCATCAATGAAGGCTGCAATACCGCCCTGCTTCTGTGCCTCTGCAATGGCATGGATAGCCAATGTTGTCTTACCAGAACTCTCTGGACCATAAATCTCAATGATTCTACCACGTGGATAACCGCCCACACCGAGTGCTGTGTCAAGTGCAACGCTACCTGTTGGGATTACCTCTACATTCTCTATTTGCTCGTCGCCCATACGCATGATGGACCCTTTACCAAAGTCTTTTTCTATCTTAGACATTGCAGCCTGCAAAGCTTTCAGTTTACCTTCAGCTGCCGATGTCGTACCTGTATCTTCTTTTGCCATATACTATTATCTTGTTTTTGATTGATAAAATACTATTTATTCTTCTTTCTGCTCTTTGGATAGGGTAAAACCTCTGCTAAGGTCTTAACAACCCTGACTGCAAAATCAGACCTTGAAACATCTAAAACGTAGTGTTCCTTGGCTCCTTCATAAGGGAAGCCACGTTCGGCAGATAGCATCATTGACTTAATTGCCTCGTGTTCTTTGACATAAGGTATATTGTCACAAACTATGATAACAGGCTTTTCGTCAACATAAATCATGTATTCACCGAACATCTTCCTGTATCTTACAGTCCCTGCAGTAGCTATCTGACTACTGACAAATTCAATAAAGTCTAAAGAGCAAGCCATCTTCTTATAGTTCTAAATCACCACCAAACTCCTCATGCCAAGGTAGGCCTTGCTTATTGAGTACCTCCAAGAATGGATCTGGATCGAAGTCTTCCACGTTCCATACACCAGGCTTGCGCCACAATCCCTTGAAGAACATCATTGCACCAGCCATTGCTGGTACGCCTGTCGTATAGCTTACGCCCTGCATACCTGTTTCATTATAGGCATCCTGATGCTTACAGTTGTTATAGATATAATAAGTCTGTTCCTTACCATCCTTGATGCCACGGATACGGCAGCCGATAGAGGTCTCACCATCATAGTTCTCGCCGAGGTCCTGTGGATTAGGCAACACTGCCTTCAAGAACTGTAAAGGAACGATATTAACCTTAACTGTCTTGCCAGACCCATCAGCCAATGGTGCTTCATACTCAATCTCATCGATACGACTCATACCAAGATTCTGGATACAATCAAGGTAAGTAAGGTATTGCTGACCAAAAGTCATCCAGAAGCGAGCGCGTTTGATTGTTGGATAGTTCTTGACTAATGACTCCAGCTCTTCGTGGTGCATCAAGTATGAGTCACGAGGACCAATGTTTGGATAGGTAATATCTTGATGTACTACCAATGGGTCAGTCTCAATCCATTCGCCATTCTCGTAATAAAGACCTTTCTGGGTAATCTCACGGATATTGATTTCTGGGTTAAAGTTGGTTGCAAATGCTTTGTGGTGGTTACCTGCGTTACAGTCAACAATATCAAGATAGTGAATCTCGTCAAAGTGATGCTTTGCTGCATATGCGGTATAAGCCTGTGACACTCCAGGGTCGAAACCACAGCCGAGGATAGCTGTCAATCCAGCTTTCTCGAACTTATCCTTGTAAGCCCACTGCCAGCTATACTCGAAGTGTGCCTCATCCTTTGGCTCATAGTTCGCGGTGTCAAGATAGTTGCAACCGCAAGCTAAGCAGGCATCCATGATAGTGAGGTCCTGATAGGGTAGTGCAAGATTGATAACCAGCTCAGGCTTGAATGAGTTGAAGAGCTGCTTCAACTGCTCAACATCGTCTGCATCAACCTGTGCAGTCTTGATGTCAGCCTTGTAGCCCTTATCATGAATTGCCTTAACCAGTTCGTCACATTTCTCCTTACGACGGCTGGCAATCATGAACTCCGTAAACACGTCCTGATTCTGGACAATCTTAAAAGCGGCTACAGTAGCTACGCCACCTGCGCCAATCATTAAAACTTTTCCCATAGTTCAATTTAATTCTCTGTATTCCCATTCTATTCTCCACTCCAAAGAAGGGAGTTATGGAATGTTATTTTGAGAATTCTTATTTTATTATTATTACTTTATTTTTATGTCTTACTTAATCTTACTTTCAATCTCTGAAGCGGATATACCCATTGCATTAAGAAGCGAGTAACCCAAAATTTGCTGTTTGAAATTACCTCCTTCGAGTGGTTGCATTGCAAACAAGGTAATATGTTTTAGCTCATCATCTACATCGCGAAGCGTAGAACGAAGTGTACTCATCAAATGGCTGTCCTCAGCGTTTGACACAACCATAATACGTTTAACCTCTTCATGATTAAGAATTGTCTTTAGAAGGTCGAGAAGAACATCGTTTTTCTCGGCTACTTCATCACCTGTAGCAATAGCATTGATAATAAATTCGCCAAGCTGTGAATCCTTGAATGCTTGCCCATTCAGTTCTTTCACATAATCCGCTGGAGCAAAATTTTCAAGTTTTGGATTCTGCTTATCATGTAAAAGAACCACTTGTGTTTCGTGATTTCCAGGCTTCAAACGTCCATCAAGGGCAATGTTTACAATCCACTGGCTGAAATCAGCAGCGGGAATACGACGGTTCAACATTCGCTCAAAGTTGACAATGAGGTCGAAAGCGACATGGTCTATATAATCACCATCCACAATGATGATGTTCTCACTCCATTTAATGTTCTGTGCTTCTTGTGCATTCATAGCTACAAAGATACATTAAATCAAGCGAAATGCAAAATAAATAAGGTCGTTTTTATTGCTTTCTTGACTTGCGCAATTTATAGTTAAATAGAATTATAGCAATAATAATAAGAGAGAATGGTACTAATGATGACATGATAATTAATTTGACAGAACATGCTGTAAGATACAATATGACCAACAACAGGATTGGCATTATATCGCGAAGAGCTTTAGGATTCCTGTTTCTGCGTGATTTTTCGCTCATAAGACTTGTGTCGTATGGATGCTTTTCTTGGTTGACAATTAGTAAGAATACGATTAATGAAATAACAGGAAGTGACAGTATAAGATACTTAGAACCATAGCTTTCTGCTTCTCCACCAATGTTCCAATGTAGGATAATAGTCTCAGGTCCATTCAAAACACAATATAATGCAATTATTGTGATTGCAATGATAATGGCTAATGATAGGATTTTACTTTTCATATTATGATTGTTGTTGATGTTAGAAGAGTCTGTTTTCGTGAACAAAGATAGATTTTATTTTATAAAGTTCAAAACGAATATCTGTTTTTTATTCGTATAAACGCTATAAAAATGTTTATATAAAACTATTACTATTTGGTAATCATTTAAAAAAATCCTTGCGGAATTACCTCTATATAAAGGTAATTCTGCAAGGATTTCTATAAAATTTAAGTTTTATCGGATAGCAATCTTTAGTATTATAAAATTACTTGTACTTTCCATCTATTCATAACGAGGATACCATTTTATATGCTCTACAGCAGCATGTGCATCTGTAATATTCTCTCTTGTATTCTGATGGTCAATGGCATGTTGTGCTACTACCTCGGCAAGATGCTGTGAGAAAGAAGTAATTTTGTTCACAGGAGGGAGCACTGCTGCGCCAGGTTGTGATGCATCCACAATTCCGCCTAAAGCATGTGCTGCTGCTGATAAGAGTGATTGATCTACTAATTTTGCCGTAGAGGCTATCACTCCCAGTCCTAATCCTGGATACATCAGAGCGTTATTAGCTTGCCCGATAGCGTAAGTTACCCCTTTATAATCTACAGGTGAACTTGGGATACCAGTAGCGATGAGCGCACGTCCATCAGTCCATTCTATCAGGTCAGAAGCTTTTGCTTCAGCAAGTTCTGTTGGATTTGACAGCGGGAAGATAATAGGGCGTTCTGTATGTGCAGCCATTTCTTTCACAATTTCTTCTGTAAAAGCTCCTGGATGTGTAGAAGTTCCTATTAATATAGTAGGTTTAATGGCGCTAACTGCTAAGCGCAAAGTAGGTAGAGGCTTCTGGAAGTCATTTACTGAGCGTGTAAAGAACTGCTGACCTTCTGTCAAGTCAGTCATGTCATCAGTGAGCAATCCCTGTTTGTCTACTAAATAAATATGTTGCTTTGCCTCATCAGAAGATAGTCCTTGTTGCATAAATTCTTCGTAAATCTGATGTGCAATACCTGCGCCTGCTGTTCCTGCACCAAACACCATCACACGTTGGTCAGTAAATTTCTGTTTTGAAATGTTCAGTGCACCGAGAATAGCAGCCAAAGAAACTATGCCTGTTCCCTGTATATCATCGTTAAATGTTGTAATTTTATTCTGGTAGCGTTCGAGAATGGCTGCTGCATTAGGACGACCAAAGTCCTCCCAATGAAGGTATAAATTTGGAAAGAGACGTTCTGCTGTTTCAACAAACTTATCTACAAATTCATGGTATTTTTTACCACGAACACGTTCATGACGATTGCCTAAATAAAGAGGATTGTCGAGCAACTGTTTATTATCAGTTCCCACGTCAAGTACTAATGGCAATACCTCATTAGGGTTAATACCTGCTGCTGCGGTATAAACCATCAGTTTTCCAATGGCAATGGCAACACCATTAACTCCCCAGTCACCTATACCCAATATAGCCTCGGCATCAGTAACCACAATGAGTTTTATATCTCTTCCTTCTGAAGCGTTGCGCAATGACTTCTCGATATCTTCTGGATGGTCGATAGAGAGGAATCCTGCATCTTGTGGTTTCATGAATAATTCGTCGTATTGACGAATAGCATCTGCGACAACTGGATCATAAACAATCGGCATGAATTCCTCGATGTGCTGCGCCATAAGTGCATAAAATAGAGTACGGTTGGTATTGAAAAGTGTCATCAAATATACACGTTTCTCCAGATTATTTATCTTTTTCTGATATTGCAGATATGTTCTTTCTATCTGCTCTTCAAGTGTCTGTACAACTGGAGGGAGTAGTCCTACAAGATTTAACTTCTTACGTTCAGCCATACTAAAGGCTGTTCCCTTGTTGACGAAAGGGTTGTTCAAGATTTCTTTAGATGTATCCATACTTTCTTTTATTTTTGTTAGTAGCGAAAGGTTACCATGCTACTTATTAGAATCTATAAATATTTTTATTTGACAATCTTATTTGTTGTCAAATTTGTCTAATCTTTGAATTGTTATAAAGATATCTAATCTAATAACTCATTATGAATAATTAATAATATTATAGTTCTGATATATAATCTAAAATACTATTTTATTTTGTGCTATGATGTAACTTGTTTTCTCTACAATTGGGGCAAAGATATATATAATTTTTAGGAAAAACAAACAATATAAGATGTTTTTATTCTCTTAAGAAATAAAAGAAAATATGTTTATTGTGCATTGTTTCTATTTGCTTGTTGTTATTTTACTTTCTTTTCTTGAAAAAATTAGGCTTATTGGGATAAATATGTTTTTGTCTTCTACAAATAACTTATCCCCCTTATAAAGCGATGTTAGTAAATTATTTTCATGCAACTCAAAGCTAATATATGCTCTTTGGGCTTTGAAATGACGCCCAATTAACTTGCAAAAGGTGCTCTTTTGAGGTCTTACTAACGCCCTTTTGAAACCTTACTAAGCACCTTTTCTTGCACGATTTTATAACTAATTGATTTACTGCTGGTTGTAATCTTACCTTTTATATGTGCTTTTCCGCTTTATTTTATACTTTTTATCCGAAATTGTGTCATGAATTTTCAATATTCTATCTACAAATTTTCGAAGCCTTAACATGATAAGATTTTCTGTGTCGGAGGATGAACAAGATAGATAGTCAAGACAGTCTTGACTATTTTTTGTTTAATGAATTATTTTGATTCTTTTGTTAACGTTATATGATAAGTGGCTATGCATTTAACGGTATAGCCAAAAAAGAGGCTCCTCCAAGATGGAGAAGCCTCTTTACATATGTTATATAGTGTTTTAACTATATCCGTTTAATCTGTGGGTTAGGCGATTATGCCTCCTCGCTCCAGTCTTCCTGAGTCTTGCGAACATAGCTCTTGTAACGGAGCTTAGCCATATCCTCACAAGCCTTGAAGAGCTCCTCGCCCTCATTTGGATAAGCCTTGAGGACAGAGAGGAAACGAACCTCACTGTGAAGGAAGTCTTGGAACTTATCCCATTCTGGTTCCTTAGAATCGAGTGAGAATGGGTTCTTACCCTCTTCAGCCAACAGTGGGTTGTAACGCCAGAGCTGCCAGTAACCGCAAGCAACAGCATTTGCTTCCTGAGCCTGGCTACGACCCATACCGCCCTTCACCTTCAAACCATGGTTGATACATGGAGAGTAAGCGATGATGAGTGATGGTCCAGGATATGCCTCAGCCTCACGGATGGCCTTCAATGTCTGTGCATTGTCAGCACCCATAGCAATCTGAGCTACGTAAACATAACCGTATGTAGTTGCCATCAGACCGAGGTCCTTCTTGCGGATACGCTTACCCTTAGCTGCGAACTGAGCAATAGCACCGAGTGGAGTAGACTTAGAACTCTGACCACCAGTGTTAGAGTAAACTTCAGTATCAAGAACCAAGATGTTAACGTCCTCACCAGAAGCGATAACGTGGTCGAGACCACCGTAACCGATATCGTAAGAAGCACCGTCACCACCAATAATCCACTGGCTGCGCTTAACGAGATAGTGGTCGAGTGTCTTCAGCTCTGCACATACAGGGCATCCCTTTTCAGCACCAGCAGCGATCAATGGCTTCAGCTTAGCAGCAGCAACTTTAGATGCATCAGCATCATTCATGTTATCAAGCCACTCCTGAGCAGCCTCCTTGAATTCTGCAGGTGTATGGTCGTTAGCCATAGATTCGTTAAGAAGTACAGCGATACGCTCGCGCATCTTCTTATTACCCATAGCCATACCCATACCAAACTCACAGAAGTCCTCGAACAGTGAGTTGTTGAATGCAGGTCCATGACCTTCCTCATTAGTTGTGTAAGGAGTAGAAGGAACTGAAGCTGAGTAGATTGAAGAACAACCAGTAGCATTAGCAATCATCTCACGATCACCGAAGAGCTGTGAAACAAGCTTAACGTATGGAGTCTCACCACAACCAGCACAAGCACCAGAGAACTCGAACAAAGGTTGAGCGAACTGAGAGTTCTTAGCATTTGACTTGATGTCTACCAAGTTCTGCTTGCTCTTAACGTTCTTAACGAGGTAATTCCAGTTAGCTGCACGGTGGTTAGCCTCTTCCTCTCCAGCAACGAACTGAGTCATAGAGAGAGCCTTGTTACCCTTCTTACCTGGACAAACATCAGCACAGTTGCTACAACCTGTACAGTCGAGAACTGACACCTCAATACGGAACTGCATTCCCTTGAGCTGCTTTGGAGCGATGACGTCGAGTGTCTCTTCGTTGAAGTTAGCCTTCTCAGCCTCATCCAATACGAATGGACGGATACAAGCGTGAGGACAAACGTATGAACACTTGTTACACTGGATACAGTTCTCTGCATCCCACTTTGGAACGAAGGTAGCAACACCGCGCTTGTCGAAAGCTGCTGTACCTACTGACCATGTACCGTCAACAGTACCATGATTAACGAAGTCAGAAACCTTCAAGAGGTCACCTGCCTGTGCGTTCATTGGACGAACAAGCTCCTTAACGAATGCTGGTGCATCGTCTGCCTTAGCATCATCGTCTGGGAGGTTAGCCCATGCTGGGTCAACAGTCAACTGCTTGTACTCGTTACCACGGTCAACAGCAGCGAAGTTCTTGTCTACAACGTCCTGACCTTTCTTACTGTAACTCTTAACGATGAACTTCTTCATCTGATCAACAGCAAGGTCGAGAGGAATTACCTCAGTAATACGGAAGAATGCAGACTGGAGGATAGTATTGGTACGGTTGCCAAGACCAATCTCCTGTGCAATCTTAGTAGCGTTGATATAGTAAACGCTGATATTGTTCTTTGCGAAGTAACGCTTAACCTTATTAGGAATGAAGTGTACAAGTTCCTCACCATCAAAGATAGTGTTCAACAAGAATGTACCATTCTTACGCAAACCACGTGTAACGTCGTACATGTTCAAGTAAGCCTGAACGTGACAAGCCACGAAGTTAGGTGTATTTACCTGATAAGTAGAACGGATTGGATTATCACCGAAGCGGAGGTGAGAACAAGTGAAACCACCAGACTTCTTAGAGTCATAAGAGAAGTAAGCCTGACAGTACTTATTAGTGTTGTCACCGATAATCTTTACTGAGTTCTTGTTAGCACCAACGGTACCGTCAGCACCAAGACCGTAGAACTTAGCCTCGTATGTGCTTTCGCCACCCAATGGAATCTCCTCAACCTCTGGGAGAGAAGTGAAGGTTACGTCATCAACGATACCTACAGTGAAGTGATTCTTTGGCTCTGGTAACTCGAGGTTGTCATAAACAGCGATAATCTTAGCTGGTGTTGTATCTGAAGAACCGAGACCATAACGACCACCAACGATCAATGGTTTGTTCTCTACATCATAGAATGCACTCTTAACATCGAGGTACAATGGCTCACCCTCTGCACCTGGCTCCTTAGTACGGTCAAGAACAGCGATACGCTTAACAGACTTTGGTACTGCAGCGAGCAAGTGCTTAACTGAGAATGGACGATAGAGGTGTACAGCAATCATACCAACCTTCTTACCCTGAGACATCAAGTAGTCAATAGCCTCACGAGCAGCCTCAGTTGCTGAACCCATCAAGATGATGATGTTCTCTGCATCCTTAGCACCATAGTAATCGAAGAGGTGATACTCACGGCCTGTAATCTTTGAGATTTCGCCGAGATAGTGTTCAACAACCTCTGCTACATTCTCGTAAGCACTGTTAGATGCCTCACGATGTGTGAAGAATGTCTCAGGGTTCTCAGCTGTACCACGAACTACTGGACGCTCTGGAGTCATTGCACGATCGCGGAAACGCTTAATATCTTCCTCGTCAACCAATGGACGGATATCTTCCTGATCAAGGCACTCAATCTTATGATACTCGTGTGATGTACGGAAACCATCGAAGAAGTTGATGAATGGTACTGATGTCTTCAATGAAGCAAGGTGAGGAACTGCAGAGAGGTCCATAACCTCCTGTACAGAACCTGAACAGAACATAGCGAAACCTGTCTGACGGCAAGCCATTACGTCCTGGTGGTCACCGAAGATACAAAGAGCGTGACTTGCGAGTGTACGTGCTGAAACGTTGAATACACATGGCAAAAGTTCACCAGCAATCTTATACATGTTAGGGATCATCAAGAGAAGACCCTGTGATGCGGTGAAGGTTGTCGTGAGAGCACCAGACTGCAGTGAACCGTGTACGGCACCTGCTGCGCCACCCTCTGACTGCATCTCCTGAACGCTTACTGTCTGACCCCAAAGGTTCTTACGACCACGTGCTGACCACTCGTCTACGTGCTCAGCCATTGGAGATGATGGAGTGATAGGATAGATAGCTGCTACCTCAGAGAACATGTAGCTCACGTGAGCAGCGGCCTCGTTACCATCACAAGTGATAAACTTCTTTTCTTTAGCCATTTTGAAATTTATTAAATGAATATTGTTATAATGTTTTTGGTCTTGCCTAATATAGGAAACCTATTAGCCAAAGTGGTACTTGATTGTCTTTTCCCACTTCGGTATTGTATATAGTATAGGTTGTGTCTGTGCTAAATCGCTTTTTAGTCTTTCCAGTATCACATACCTTAAACTTTTCTTTTTGATTGATAATATATGTGCCTTGTTTATTACCTTCATTTACCGAGCATACCTCTTGTAACGCATTTACAAAGAATGTCTCCATGAGTTGCTGTTCGTCAAGTTGGATGGGGTAGATGGCATATATCAAGTTAGAGTTCTGTAACATAACCTTTGCTGGCTTTTTAGGAAACTCTTGTCCTACTGGATATACAAGGTTGATAAGTCGTGCATCAGCAAGATTCTTGATATAGTTCATTACCGTAGCACGGCTTGTGTTGATATCTTTAGCAAGGTTGCTGATGTTTGGAGCCTTAGGACCTTCCAAGGCAAGAAGGTAAAATAACTTTTTAATCTTGGTCAGATATTTCAAGTCTATTTGTTTGATGAGAAGGATATCTACCTCTGTCATCATATTCATCGTCTTCAGTAGATTCTCTGAGAAGTTACGATGTTCTAAGAAGAAGGGATAAAAGCCGTGGTGAATATAGTCTGCAAAGTACTTCATCGGGCTAACCTTTGAGAGAATATGTCTTGTTATCTCCTCGTGGTTGTTTATAATATCCTTTAATGTGTAAGGCTCAAACTGTTGGTTTGTTTGTAAATTCAAGTATTCGCGAAAAGAGAAACCTCTCAGGTTATAGCTCTTTACAATGCCATTAAGCTCTGGGTTTTCTTCTTTCAGTCTCATGACACTTGAACCTGTGAAAACTATCTTCAACTCAGGATAATTGTCATAGCATTGACGGAGTTCATGGCTCCAATCAGGCTGTTTGAATACTTGGTCTATCAGCAAGACTTTTCCGCCATGACGATAAAACTCGCCAGCGAAGTCTGCTATACCTCTGCCTTGGAAGTAAAAGTTGTTCATGTTTACATAAAGGCATTGGCGATCAGTAGAGCCGTAACGCTCTTTGGCATATTGTAGGAGGAAGGTCGTTTTACCTACGCCTCGCGTACCCTTGATGCCGATGAGCCGGTCGTCCCAATTAATCTCATCCATGAGACGACGACGCACTGGGGCATTTACATGCTCCACCAAGTAAGTATGCGTGCGAAAGAATGCGTCCATCTTGTTCCCGTTATATATATTATCCACATGCAAAGTTACTATTATTTTCTTTAATTTGCAAACTATAGATAGCAAAAAATGATTTTTTTGTTTTTATTTTGTGTTATATTTGGTTTGATGTACCTTTGCACAGCATTAACAAAGGATTTCAATGACATTACATGTATTTAACCCCGAACATGATATAGCGTTAGCTTATGATAACAAGTACTTTACGGCTCCGCACGCAGGTAGGCAGCTTCGCAATGATTTAGATTACCTACCTGTTCTGTGGGCAGCGGAAGGTGACTATGTACTTGTGGAAAACGTGAGTTCTGCTCAGCAGCATGCGTCTCGCCTTCAGCGTTATGGGAAGCAGGTGAATTTTGTTGATAAGAATGGTGTAGAACGTCTATCAGAGCAGATTGATAAGGTTCTGCCATGGGGATGGGATTCTTCTATTAAGTTTCAGTTGGGTCAGATGGGTGTTAATCTATCTGTACTTCCTGATGATGAGGTGCTTGAAAATGTACGTAGACTTAGTAATCGTCAGTTCTCTTCTGCTGTATTAAAGGAACTACAAGAGAGCTTTGTTCATCCTATTTTACTTGGTAAGTCGTCCTATGTTGATAGTATTATAGAATTAGAAAGTATTCTTCAGAGTTTGGGTAAGGCTGTGATAAAGGCTCCGTGGAGTAGCAGTGGGAGAGGAGTGCGCTATGTTGATACTGTCTTGGATGCTGCCTTGGCTAATTGGTCTAAGAATGTGATAAAGACGCAAGGCGGTATAATGATAGAGCCTTATTACAATAAGGTGAAGGATTTTGGTGTAGAATTTTATGCGGATGCGGATGGAGTCCATTACGCAGGACTATCTGTATTCCATACTGTTAACGGTGCATATGTAGGTAATAGCCTTGCAGACGAAGCTGAGAAACATTCGACTCTGTCTACTTATGTATCGAATGAACTGTTACATGAAGTTATTTCAGCTTTAGAGCAGTTGCTAACCAATCATTTGCGAGGTGTTTATAGCGGTCCGTTAGGCGTTGATATGATGATTGTTGCTACAGAAGATAGTTTTATGCTTCACCCTGTAGTAGAGATTAACTTGAGACGTACGATGGGGCATGTTGCCTTGTCTTTATCTACTTGGGAAGAACTCCATAATAGAATGATGCGAATAGATTATGATGGTTCTCATTATCATCTTCATATAGTTCACAAAGATAGATAATATTTATACTTGAATAATTGCTTATAGAAGAGTATGTGAAGTCATATTAGGTCTTTATTTGTGATGTATTAACCTGCAACACAACTCGTGTTTACCCTCCGCACGAATAGTGTTAGGGCTTAGCACGATATGTGTTGGGCTACAGATATCATTAAATAAAGAGGGATAGAAGACCTCAATTGTCATTAATTACACTATAGTAAGCTATTAATGACAATCTTATATAGGAAATGTTTACCAAGAAATAGTGTTTAAAAATAACATTCCCATGATGTTGTGAGCTTGTATTTACTTACAAATTCGGACTTATTCAGCTATAAATAGCTGAATAAGACGTAGACGTTTGAACTTATGTCCGTTAAAGAATTAATAGGCTTAATTGTGATACATCCAATAAGCCAAGCCAACAACTGCTAAGGCAAAGAATGTCATAACAATCTTCATTACCTTATTAAAAACCTTACGACGGCGTGCCGCTGATGAAGAAGGAGGTTTGATTCCTCCTGTCTGATAGTCGATGTGCTGATGTCTTGTCATGTTTTAGAGTTTGTACGAGGATGTTTTATCGTGAATACTTACAACCTTCGTTTGTTAATATTTGTTTATCATAACTTCGGCAAAGATACAAAAAAACACGGATACAACCTAATGTATCCGTGATTTTCTTTAAATTTTATTTATTTTAAAAGCGGAAACTTAATTCTAAGTCAAACATTGAATAGTTTGGTTTACCCGTACTATTCATAGAACGATCATGTACATAAGAATAAATACCACTCAATGCAAGGTTTTTGGTGAACTCGTAGTCAAGTCCTAAGTCGTATTGTGTACGCTGCTTTTCAGCGCCATCAGATGGCTGATACATATCGTAACGTGCCTTGGCATGTAGCTTCTTAGGAATGATAGGCGCAATGACTAAAGCATAAACACCCTGCGCTTTGTCTCCATCTGCACTAAGACTGCAGTCTGTAGCTGCCGAAGCATCTGTGTTGCTCAGTGCTTTAGCGAAGGCGTTACCAGTAGAATGTACGTATTCAGAGCGTATGGTCCAATCGTTAACTTTGTATTCTGCAGAGAAGGCATAGCGTCGTTGTTGCAGGCTACGTACACCTGAGTGTATGGTGCCAGCTGCGTCTGTCCATGTTCCCTTGCGAGCATACGAACCAGTCCATCCGAACCAGCCTAAGCGCATGCCTTCAACAGGCATTACCCATACACCACCAATGATATTCTTCTGTTGGTCAACATCTCTTACGTTGATACCTTGCCCATCGAATACACCTACCTGATAGTGAACAAGATTTCTACCTGCGGCTGTCTTTAGGAAATCGCCTTGTATCTGTACACCGATGTCACGTCCGTTAGATGGATGTGCACCAGCTCGGTCTGAGAAACTTGCTAATTTCTGAACACCTTGTGCTACACTCATAAATCCCTGGTCGATAGGATGGATAGGGTTGTCAAAAGTGAATGGATTCTTGAACTGTCCTGCTTTAACACGGAAGAAATCATACTTCTGCCATTCAATAAAGAGGTCGACTAATCGTGGTGATGCGCCCAATGTAGATGTGTTTCCGTTGAACTGTAACTGTGCTTTCCAAGCCCAATCTTCAAGGATACGACCATCAAGTGATACACGGCCTAAGCGGAGGTTGAAACTATTTGACTTGTTGTTGTTCATACCATTGTATTGGTACTGAACGATACCGAAGCCAGACAATTTTACGTTATTAATCCACTTTGGTGCTTCCTGTGCTTTACCGAGAAGTGAGCATAGCATCATTGCTGATAGGATAATTGTTTTTCTCATAACTCTATGAATTTAGGTAATGATAATATTTTAGGTTGATAACTCGGCTATTGATGATGCAAAGATAGTATTTTATCAAATAATAACAAAATATTATGCTGCTTTTGTCGTGTCTTTTTCTTGGTTAGAGTTTGAAGATAAGGGCTTTCTATATATTAAGGTGAAATTACCCACTATGTCAGTCGCTGTAAAGGATAACTCCTTTGGCTGGAATAGTGGGCAATCTTTAAATATGTAGTTTACTGTCTTTTATCGTTTCTCCAATAAAACAACGTTCTCAACGTGTGGTGTATGTGGGAACATGTCTACAGGTTGGACGGCAGAAACTTTATAGTCTACATCGAGCAGAGCAAGGTCACGTGCTTGTGTTGCAGGGTTACAACTAACGTAAACAATTCGTTTCGGACTTGCTCCGAGTATAACGTTCACAACGTCTGGATGCATACCTGCACGTGGAGGGTCTGTGATGATAACGTCTGGGCGTCCATGCTCGTGGATGAAGTCTTCGGTCAGAATGTCTTTCATGTCACCTGCATAGAAAAGCGTGTTATCAATCTTATTAACCTCAGAGTTTACTTTTGCATCCTCTATAGCCTCTGGAACATATTCAATACCAATTACTTTCTGAGCTTTCTTTGCTACGAAGTTTGCAATTGTACCTGTACCCGTATAGAGGTCATATACAAGCTCGTTACCTGTAAGATTGGCAAATTCGCGTGCAACAGAATAGAGGTGATATGCCTGTTCTGTATTGGTCTGGTAGAAACTCTTTGGTCCCACCTTGAATCTTAAGTCTTCCATCGTTTCAAAGATATGGTCATTACCTTTGAAAAGTGTCAGTTCAAGGTCGTTGAATGTATCGTTACCTTTCTGATTATCAACGTAGAAGAGCGAAGAAATTTGCGGAAAACGGTCTGCAATATGCTGCATTAATGCCTTTGCACGCTCATCGTCTCCCTCCTCATCATAGTGGAACTGTACAAGTACCATCCATTCGCCTGTATTAGAGTTGCGCACCATAATATCTCGCAATAAACCATGTTGTGCACGAATATCGTAGAATTTCATTCCAGTAGAGAGTGCATAGTCCCGGATATCCTTGCGAATCTCGTTGCAGAGGTCGTCCATCAACCAGCATTTCTCTATAGGATATACCTTGTCGAAGGCACCTGTAATATGGAAGCCGATGGCTCCTTCAGCCAAGCCAATGCCTTCTGGTAGAGCTTTTAACTCCTCTTCTGTATACCAACGCTTATTAGCACAACCAAATTCGAGCTTGTTACGATATTCCTTGGTGTGTACTGAACCCATGATTGGGCGAAACTCAGGGAGCTCAACCTTGCCAATACGACTCAGTTGATCATATACTTGTTGTTGCTTTGCTTTCAACTGTTCTTCGTAAGGAAGGTTTTGCCACTTACATCCACCACAGATGCCAAAGTGTTCACACATAGGTTCCTGACGTACAGCACTTTTACTGATGAAGCGAATGACTGTAGCTTCACAATAACTACGTTTCTTCTTACGCACCTGAAGGTCAACTACGTCTCCTGGTACAACAAAAGGAACAAAAATAACTTTATCATCAACATGTGCAACACATTTACCTTCGGCCGCCACAGCTTCTATTGTGACATTCTCCAGAATGGGTAATGGCTTTCTTTTTCTACTCATAATCTGTTTTGTATTTCGCTGCAAAGTTACTAAATTTTTCCCGTTTGTAGTCTGCTTGAGAGTTTTTATCAAGTCTGTGTTCGCTAACAAAGCAAAAATGTAAGGTGAAGATAGCAATTTTTATAGAAAAGTTTGTTACTTTACCTATTTATTGGTATATTTGCACTATAGAAATAACTAAAATTCATTATCATTTTTAACTTATGAGCGAAAAGAGAGTTTATACCTTTGGTAATGGTAAGGCTGAGGGTAAGGCTGATATGAGAAATCTCCTTGGTGGCAAGGGTGCCAATCTGGCAGAGATGAACCTCATCGGTGTACCTGTTCCTCCAGGTTTCACAATTACCACTGATGTATGTACTGAGTATTATGAGAAAGGTAAAGAGACTGTAGTAGGCTTGCTGAAGGCAGAAGTAGAGAATAGTGTTAAGCATGTAGAAAGCTTGATGAATTCAACCTTTGGCGATCCAGCTAATCCTCTCCTAATGAGTGTACGTTCTGGTGCACGTGCTTCTATGCCAGGTATGATGGATACAATCCTTAACCTTGGTCTTAATGATGCAGTGGTTGCCGGATTAATTGAAAAGACGGGTAACGAGCGTTTTGCTTACGATAGTTATCGCCGTTTTGTACAGATGTACGGTGATGTTGTTTTGGGTATGAAGCCTGTAAACAAGGAAGATATTGATCCATTTGAGGCAATTATTCAGCAGGTTAAGGCTGAGCGTGGCATTAAGCTCGACAGCGAGATGACTGTTGAAGACTTGAAGCAACTTGTTGCTCTCTTCAAGAAGGCTATCAAGGAGCAGACTGGTAAGGACTTCCCTGATGATCCAATGGAGCAGTTGTGGGGTGCTATTTGTGCTGTGTTTGATTCATGGATGAACGAGCGTGCTATCCTTTACCGTAAGATGGAGGGTATTCCACAAGAGTGGGGTACAGCAGTAACAGTTCAGGCAATGGTATTCGGTAATATGGGAGAATCATCTGCAACAGGTGTTTGTTTCTCTCGTGATGCTGGTACTGGTGAGAATCTCTTCAATGGTGAGTATCTTATCAATGCACAGGGTGAGGATGTTGTTGCAGGTATCCGTACTCCACAGCAGATTACAAAAGAAGGCTCACTCCGTTGGGCTGCACAGCAAAATATTGACGAAGAGACTCGTGCAACTAAATATCCTTCAATGGAAGAGGCTATGCCTGAGTTGTACAAGCAGCTCTATGCACTCCAAGATAAGTTGGAGAAGCACTACCATGATATGCAGGATATGGAGTTTACAGTACAAGAAGGTAAGCTTTGGTTCCTCCAGACTCGTAATGGTAAGCGTACAGGTACTGCAATGGTTAAGATTGCTATGGACCTGCTTCATGAAGGTGAGATTGATGAGAAGACAGCGCTTATGCGTTGTGAGCCAAACAAACTCGACGAACTCCTCCACCCAGTTTTCGATAAGGAGGCATTGGCTCAGGCACATGTGTTGACACGTGGTTTGCCAGCTTCTCCAGGTGCTGCAAGTGGTCAGGTTGTATTCTTCGCTGACGATGCTACAAGGTGGCATGAGGATGGTCGTCAGGTTATCATGGTTCGTATTGAAACATCTCCAGAAGACCTCGCAGGTATGTCTGCTGCTGAGGGTATCTTGACAGCTCGTGGTGGTATGACTTCACACGCTGCCGTTGTTGCTCGTGGTATGGGTAAGTGCTGTGTCAGTGGTGCTGGTGCAATCATGGTCGACTATAAGGCGCGTACCTTAGAAATTGATGGAACTATTATCCGTGAGGGTGACTATATTTCTTTGAATGGTTCAACAGGTGAAGTTTATCTCGGTGAGGTTAAGACTCGTCCAGCTGAGGTAACAGGTGACTTCGCTGAGCTGATGGATCTTTGTAAGAAGTATAGCAAGTTGGTTGTTCGTACCAACGCAGATACTCCACACGATGCAGAAGTAGCAAGCAACTTCGGTGCTGTTGGTATCGGTCTTTGCCGTACAGAGCACATGTTCTTTGAGAACGAGAAGATCAAGGCTATGCGTGAGATGATTCTCGCAAACACTACTGAGGAGCGTGAAAGAGCACTTGACAAGCTCTTGCCTTATCAGAAGCAGGACTTCTATGGTATCTTGAAGTGTATGGACGGTTTACCAGTTAACATCCGTCTGCTCGATCCTCCTTTGCATGAGTTTGTTCCACATGACCTTAAGGGACAGGAAGTCATGGCTGAAGAGATGGGCGTTAGCGTTCAGTTTATTCAGAGTCGTGTAAGTGCACTCTCTGAGAGCAACCCAATGTTGGGTCTTCGTGGTTGCCGTTTGGGTAACACATTCCCAGAGATTACTGCAATGCAGACTAAGGCTATCCTCGGTGCTGCTGTTCAGTTGAAGAAGGAAGGCTTCAATCCTAAGCCAGAGATTATGGTACCATTGGTAGGTATTGTTAATGAACTTGACATTCAAGAGAACATCATTCGCAAAACTGCAAATAAACTCTTTAAGAAGGAGGGTGTTGAGGTTGAATTCAAGGTGGGTACGATGATTGAGATTCCTCGTGCTGCTTTGACAGCTGATGTTATTGCACAGAAGGCAGAATACTTTAGCTTCGGTACAAATGACTTGACTCAGATGACCTTCGGTTATAGCCGTGACGATATCGCAAGCTTCTTGCCAAGTTACTTGGAGAAGAAGATTCTCGATGTTGACCCATTCCAGGTTCTCGACCAGAAGGGTGTTGGTCAGTTAATTCAAATGGGTGTTGAGAAGGGCCGCAAGACTCGCAAGAACCTCAAGTGTGGTATCTGTGGTGAGCATGGCGGTGAGCCAAGTTCTGTTAAGTTCTGCCATCGTGTAGGTCTTAATTACGTTAGCTGTTCTCCATTCCGCGTGCCTATCGCAAGACTTGCGGCGGCACAGGCAGCGGTTGAAGAAATGAAGTAATTTCTTAGAAATATATTTTTTAGGCGGTATACCATGTTTTTACGTAGGTATACCGCCTATTTCTTATGGTTTATAAATGTATATCTAAAAGAGGTAGAGTCTTTACCTTTCGCTCTCACTTCTAATTTACTAAGTTCATTACAACAATCTTACTTTATACCAATATGCAATTTATTAAATCAGTGTTTATAGCACTTGCATTGTTCTCTACGATAGGAGGAACGACTGCTTCTACAAAGAAAAATACGAATATTCAGTCTGGAACGGTTTACATTTGTACGGGTCCAAAGGCAAGAAAGTATCATTCAAGCCCAAATTGCCGTGGTCTTAATAGATGCTCTGGCAGTATAAAAGGCCTTTCTGTGAGTGCAGCAAAGTCAAAAGGCTTTACTCCTTGCAGGATTTGTTATAGATAGTTTGTTTATAAACTATGTTTGAAAACATAGCAAGAGGTATGTAATATGCAATCTTGAACCTTTATAGTTAAGTGTAAAGCAACGCTTTTTATATTCGTTATCTACTTTTTACAACTTCTTTTTACTATGAGTAGAAGGCTCTTAGTGCTATACACTATGGTTTAAATTATGATAGAATCACTTTTGCGTGAGAAGAAATATTAATCTTGCTAACGTAAGAGTTGGGTGCGTCTAATAATTCTGTTTATATGTTGTTCTTTGAGTAATAAAAAGTTGTTAGCTCTTTTAAAAATGTAGCGATATAACTATAGTATTTTTAATTTCATTTTGCTGTCACTTTTAACACTTCATGCAAACGTGCTACAAATCAGTAGGTTATAAGCTATTCTCTTGTGACACGAGTGACAGGAACTTTCATTTTGGATGTTTCTTTTATTGTAGATAATCAGGGATATTGGAATGAATGTGAGAAATAGCGTATTCTGAGGCGGATTCGTTCTTGGCAGTAAGGAGTTTAGAGGTGTTTTCACAGTTACGGCACATCTTATTTTTCTCCATAGTGGATGAGCCACAATAGCCCTTTTTATCATGTCATATCATCGAGCGGATACTTAGCACCAATGGTGCGGACGGTGAACACCAATAGTGCGGACGGTTATGACACGTAGAATCACTAAGGATAATAAAACATGTTGGTCACGAATAAGCCTAAAGGAGAATAGAGGTTTACCTCATAAATATCTATAGTAGTATCACTTTAAATGGCCGATGAAACAAAAAAAAGGAGTGTGCCAAATGACACACTCCCTTTTTATATTAGTTTCTAAATACTAAGCCTTCGCCGAAGCTGTCGATGATGACAGGCTTGTCACGGTTGACTGTACCTGCAAGCAATGACTTACTGAGGTCGTTCAATACGTAACGTTGGATAGCTCGCTTGACAGGACGTGCACCGAACTCTGGGTCGTAGCCAACATCTGAAAGATAATTGATGGCTGGGTCGGTCCACTGAAGTTCAATACCCTGTGGCTCTAACATATCCTTAACTCTTTCGAGCTGCAAACGAACGACATCACCAATCTGCTCTTTTGTCAATGGCAAGAACATGATAGTCTCATCGATACGGTTGAGGAACTCAGGACGAATAGTCTTCTTCAACATATCCATTACCGCAACTTTTGCCTTGTCGATTACCTCCTCACGGTTAGTATCGTTAAGATATTCAAACTGTTGCTGGATGTATTGTGAACCAAGATTAGACGTCATGATGATAATCGTATTCTTGAAGTTCACTGTTCGTCCCTTATTATCTGTCAGATGACCATCGTCCAACACCTGCAAAAGAATGTTGAATACGTCTGGATGTGCCTTCTCAATCTCATCAAAGAGTACGACAGAGTAAGGCTTGCGGCGTACAGCCTCAGTCAACTGACCGCCCTCATCATAGCCTACATATCCAGGAGGCGCACCGATGAGTCGAGTTACACTGAACTTCTCTTGATACTCACTCATATCAATTCGCGTCATCATAGACTCGTCATTGAAAAGATAATCAGCCAATGCCTTCGCCAACTCAGTCTTACCTGTACCCGTTGTACCCAAGAAGATAAACGAAGCAATTGGCTTCTTTGGATCTTGCAATCCTGCACGTGAACGACGAACAGCATCTGCCACAGCAGTGATAGCTTCATCTTGTCCGATGACACGTTTGTGTAGTTCATCCTCCAAGTGGAGTAGTTTATCTTTCTCACTCTGTAACATTCGTGTGACAGGAATACCTGTCCAACGGCTCACAACCTCAGCAATATCATCTGCTGTAACCTCCTCGCGCACCATTGCTTGCCCATCTTGTGTCGCTTGCAACTGCTGTTGGATGTTCTTGATATCGTCTTCTAATTGCTTTAGTCGTGAGTATCTAATCTCGGCAACACGCTCGTAATTACCCTCACGCTCGGCACGGTCAGCCTCATACTTGAGCTGTTCAATCTCTTGTTTGTCCTGCTGAATCTTATTCACCAGTCCACGTTCACCCTCCCACTTTGCGCGGAATCCATGTTCCTGCTCTTTGAGTTCAGCAATCTCCTTGTCGAGTTGAGCAATTTTCTCTGTGTCGTTCTCGCGCTTAATAGCCTCACGCTCAATTTCAAGCTGCTTCAATCTACGACTGATTTCATCCAACTCCTCTGGTACAGAGTCACGTTCCATACGCAGTTTTGCAGCAGCCTCATCCATCAAGTCGATAGCCTTATCTGGCAAGAAACGGTCTGAAATATACCGCTCAGAAAGCTTAACAGCTGCGATACAAGCATCGTCCTGAATACGTACCTTGTGATGATTCTCATAACGTTCCTTCAATCCACGAAGGATAGAGATAGCATCTAATTCGTCTGGTTCATCTACTAATACGGTTTGGAAACGACGTTCAAGCGCCTTATCTTTCTCAAAATACTTCTGATATTCATTCAGTGTTGTTGCACCGATAGCTCTCAATTCGCCACGTGCTAAGGCTGGTTTAAGGATATTTGCAGCATCCATGGCACCTTCGCCACCACCTGCACCAACCAATGTGTGAATCTCGTCAATGAAGAGAATGATGTTACCATCAGCCTGCATCACTTCCTTAACAACGCTTTTAAGACGCTCCTCGAACTCACCTTTATATTTAGCACCAGCCAACATCGCACCCATATCCAGTGAATAGAGTTGCTTGTCCTTTAAGTTTTCTGGCACATCACCACGAACGATTCTCTCTGCTAACCCCTCAACGATAGCTGTCTTACCAGTACCTGGCTCACCAATGAGAATAGGGTTGTTCTTTGTACGACGAGATAGAATCTGTAATACTCTACGAATCTCCTCATCACGACCAATCACTGGGTCGAGTTTTCCTGCACGTGCATCCTCGATAAGGTTGCGCGCATACTTTTGTAATGACTGATAGTTCTCGTCACCACTTTGCGACTGTACCTTCTGACCTTGTCTAAGATCATTGATAGCAGCTGTCATTTCCTTCTCTGTACAACCCGCATCTTTCAATATACGGCTTGCGGTTGAGTTCACAGCAAGTAGGGCGAGTAGCATTGGTTCGATACTAACGAATTCATCACCCATCTTCTGAGAGGTCTCTACTGTACGCTGCATCACCTGATTGGTTTCAGAAGAGAGGTAGGGTTCACCACCAGATACTTTTGGTAAGTGGCTCATCTCATTCTGAATGGCAGTCTCTACAGCTTGTGCATTGACGCCAATTTTCTGGAAGACGTAATTTATTACGTCCTTTCCTTTATCCATTACACCAGCTAATATGTGTACTGGCTCAATGGTCTGCTGTCCATTTCGCTGTGCAATGTTTATCGCACTCTGAACAGCTTCTTGTGCTTTAATTGTAAATTTCTCAAATGTCATATTCAAATCTCCTTCCTATAGCTCCTACACCTTTATAATAGGCTTCAGAACTTGTTCTTATTTTTTGTTTCTAATGTCTATATATCAAACCTTGTGCCTATAGGTGTTTTGTGTCAATTTGTCGTTTGTTTTGGACAAAATGTCAGTCGTGTTGTTCTTGAAAAAGGAGGGAAGGGAGGTGGGGAACGTGCTTTTCAATAGTTCTTCCGTTAAATGCGTGGATAATTTTCGTATTGCTTTAACGGAAGAACCGAAGTTACTCATTAAACAAAAACACGGCTAAGACTGTCAACTACTTATTCTATTAACATCCTCTTTCATTGAAAACCTTTTCACTTTAAGACTTCGAAAATCCGCAGGCAAGGGATTGAAAAATTATTACATAGTTTCAAATAAAAGCTCTATAAATAACGGCAAAAGCATATACACGAAGTGGGGTCGTAACCATAAGGAAGTCAAATAGTTACAAAGTAGCAAAGTAAAAGGTGCTTAATTGGACTTCAAAAGGGCGTTAGTAAGAGTTCAGAAGAGCACCTATTGCAAGTCAATTGGGCGTCTTTTAGAAGCCAAAAGAGCATGTATTGGTTTTGAGTTGCGTGAAAATAGTTTACAAATGTCAATTAACAAGAGAATAAACTGTTTGTAGAAGACAAAAAGACATGCTAATGGATAGACATATTTTTATTTGCCTTTTCTACATTATATCTTGTAGTTTATCCCCTTTATATACTAATGGGATATATCTATCCATTTAACGGAAGAACCTTTTCAATGTTCAGTTCTCTTGGTGTTTACAGCATATAAATGCACAGATATAAATAAGTAAGCCCCAAAGAATATAGAAAAACCTTTCGTAAGGCATCTCCGTTTGTTCCATCCAAAGATAAATGTAGTAGAGTAAGGACAATAGGGCAATTATAAGAAATGTATATTTCCTTGTTTTACTTATTCCGTATACTGAGAATGAAACTATAAAACTAATAACATAGAGTAGGGTACTATAAAGGTACAGAATACCAGTCCCAACATCGTGTCCATTCCTACAGGTGCCTTGTACAACACTAACCCCAAGGATATAAATGAATGTTAATGTAGATATTAATATGCCTTTACTAAGTTTATTCATTAGTTTTATTGTTTTTTATTTTTCAAGTTCTCTTTCATTTTACCGTATACAAGCGCATAGATATAAACGAGTTTGCCCAAATAATATAGTAAAGCCTTTTATAAGGTATATCTGTATGTTGCATTCAAAGATAAAGGAAAGATATAATAACAGTCAGAAGACTGAATCTATTGTTTATTATTTCTTACATAAGCTTCACTGTTACTTGGGTTATTTTTTTGATAATAAACGGTGATAGTGTCACCAATATGCAGACTTTCATCTTCTCCATATTGTTTACCCCTACCTTCATAGGTCTTCTGATCTACGTTATATGAATAGGAGTAGTAAGGAGTTGCGCGAATTTTATAAAGTCTATTGACTACACCTTTAGAGTGTAAGCTGGGTTCTCAGCAATCTTGCTACTCTTCCATACATGCCATAAAGAGATTCCTAACAGTGCGATAACAAGATAGGCTATTGAGCGTTGATGCTTTCTTTTCATTTGTCAGATTGAGCATTATTATTCAACTTCTCCTTAATAAAGTTATGAAGGCGATGTGTAAACTCATAGTTTTTCAGTCCCCATTTGGGTGCTATGAGGAGGTCGGGGGGACTCTGACTGACAAAGCGTTCGAGTACAAGGTCGGGGCGAAGAAGGCTAATGTAATCTGCTATGAGCTTGATATACTCTTCAACCGTATAAAGGTGAAATGGCTTTTCAGCGTACATCTTTGCCAGACGAGTTCCACGAATAATCTGTAACTGATGAATCTTCAATGTCGTTAAGGGAAGAGAAGAGATGATTGGAGCTTGTCTTAAACTCTCTTTTGCATCTTCACCAGGTAGTCCGAGAATGATATGTGCACCGACACGGATACCACGTCGGGCAGTCTCTTCTATAGCTTTACGTGCACAAGCAAAGTCATGCCCGCGATTAACCAGTCGTAATGTCTCATCATTGCAGGTTTCCACACCATACTCAACGATGAGGAATGTGCGGCGATTTAGTTCTTCAAAGTAATCTAAGAGGTCATCATTAATACAGTCGGGACGTGTACCGATAACGAGTCCAACCACATCCTCCACAGCAAGTGCTTCCTCATAGAGCTTTTTAATATGGTCATTAGTGCCGTAAGTATTGGTATAAGCCTGGAAATAAGCAAGATATTTCATCTCAGGATACTTACCTGAAAAGAATTGTTTGCCATCCTCAAGTTGTTGGGTTACACTCTTTCCATTATCGCAATAGGCTGGGTTGAACGTCTGATTATTGCAGTAAATGCAACCACCACGGCCAATCCTTCCGTCTCGGTTAGGGCAAGTAAAGCCAGCATTAACCGATATCTTCTGTACTTTATAAGGGAACTGAGAGCGCAACCAGTTCCCGAAATCGCAATAATATTGTTCCATTCTTTTGCAAATATACGGAATATTTTATATTTTTGTGCTGTTAAAACTTGAATTTATGAAACGTATATTACTTCTGTTTGCAACAATGCTAACCGTACTTCAGTTGATGGCTGGAGAACCTATCTCTTTGAAAGACATTACTAATGGTGCTTTTGCAACTAAGCGTATCTCGGGTGTTAATCCTTTAAAAGGAACTTCTGAGTATGCACAAATCTCGTCTGATGGTCGTCAGGTGGTTAAGTATTCTTTTAAAACAGGTAGCTCTACAGGGGTTATCTTTGACCTCGCTGATGCCAAGGGTGAACAATTAAAATCCTTTGATGATTATCAGATCTCGTCTGATGGAAGTCGACTGTTATTACAAACGAATACAAATCGTATCTATCGTCGTTCGTTTACAGCAGACTTTTATCTCTATGATGTAAAGACAAAACAGTTAAAGAAATTGTCAAAAGATGGCTCTGAGCAGATTCCGACTTTCTCTCCAGATGGTCGTCAGATCGCTTATGTTCATCAGAATAATATCTATATTACAGATGGAGAGAGCGTAAAGCAGGTTACAACGGATGGTGAGTTTAATAAGGTAATCAATGGTTTACCTGACTGGGTGAATGAAGAGGAGTTCGGATTTAATAATGCACTTGCTTGGAGTGCAGATAGCAAGACGCTAAGTTGGATTAGGTATGACGAGAGTGAGGTAAAGAGTTATACCCTACAGTTTTACAAAGGTTCTCACCCTGCATATGATATGTTTGATATCTATCCTGGTGATTACAGCTATAAATATCCAAAGGCAGGCGAGGCAAACTCAAAGGTTAGTGCATGGTCTTATAGCTTGAGTGATGGTGCTGTGCGTAAATATGATTTACCATTAGCAGCAGATGGCTATATTCCACGCATAAAGTCTACCTTTGATGCAAATAGAATTATCCTCTATACAATGAACCGTCATCAGGACGAGTTGAACCTCTATGCTGCTAACCCTCTCACAGGTACATGTAATCTACTGATAAAGGAGAGTGTACCTAAGTATGTGAAGGAAGAAGCTATGGAGGGTATTAGCATCATGAAGGATTATATTCTTGTTCCTTCTGACCGTGATGGCTATATGCACCTTTACTTATATAATAAGGATGGTAAGCTTTTACGTCAGATTGATAAGGGGAACTATGACGTAACTGAAATCTATGGATATGATGAGAAGACTGGAAATACCTACTTCCAAGCAGCAGCACGTAAGCCAATGCAGCGTGAAATATATGTTGCAGATAAGTCGGGTAAGTTGACTTGTCTTTCTGCTCGTGCGGGATGGAATGTTGCTTCGTTCTCAGGTGATTATAAGTATTTCCTCAATACATGGAGTGATAGCAATCATCCATACGTATTTGCCATCTATGATAATAAGGGTAAGGAGGTGCGTGAGGTGCTTAATAATGATGAGTTACAAGCTAAGTTGGCAAAGTATGGCAACACTGGTGTTGAGTTCTTTACATTTACAACCTCTGAAGGTGTGAAACTTAATGGCTGGATGGTGAAACCTGCTAACTTTGATGCAACAAAGAAGTATCCTGTAATTATGCACCAGTATAGTGGTCCAGGTAGTCAGCAGGTTGTCGACAACTGGGGCGTTGGGTCTATGGGTAGTGGTGCGATGTATGACTACTACTTGACACAAAAGGGCTATATCGTTGTTACTGTAGATGGTCGTGGTACTGGTGCGCGTGGTGCAGAGTTTGAGAAGTGTACTTATTTGAAGCTTGGCGATTTGGAATCAAAGGATCAGACAGAAGCTGCATTGTGGTTGGGCAAGCAAAGCTATGTCGATGCTTCGCGTATTGGAATATGGGGTTGGAGCTTTGGAGGCTTCAATACATTGATGAGTATGAGCGAGGGACGCAATGCGTTCAAGGCAGGTGTAGCTATTGCTCCACCAACGAACTGGCGCTATTATGACTCTGTTTATACTGAGCGTTATATGCGTACACCACAGGAGAATGCTGCTGGTTATGCTATTAATCCAATCAATCGAGCAGAGAAGCTTCATGGTAAACTCTTAATATGTCATGGCTTAACGGACGATAACGTACATCCACAGAATGCCTTTGAGTATTCTGAGGCTTTGGTTCAAGCTGATAAGGACTTCAAAGAGAATCTTTATACCAATCGTAACCATGGTATTTATGGTGGTAACACACGTAATCATCTTCTGAGACAGGTTGCTGAATGGTTTATTGAGAATCTGTAATAGGCGTTGATAAAAGAACTATGCTGTTTACGAAACACTCTTATGTATAAGTGAATTATGCGTGTCTTACTACATATTATGATGATGACCAGGGGCTTTTAACTCATCTTTTACTGATGTGTTAATGCTCAACACATAGTGTGCGGATGCTTAACACGTCATGTGCGGATGGTAAACACCAATGGTGTTGATTACTTAGTGGAGTGCAATACGATATTAGTAGGGAACAAATTGTTGGTAGAAAAAGAGTTGTTCTATCAAATATCTGTAAATCAAAGGTGATATCATATGGATGAGTATATTATTCAAAGGTCTATCAGATAGCACTAATAAAGAAAAAACTCGGGCACTGAATTGATATAATCAGTGTCCGAGTTTTTTATGTATAGTTAGTTTTATCTTGCTCTTTAACCAAAGAGACGCTCAAAGAAACCTTTCTTTTTAGGCTTTTCTTCACTTGTAGCTGCCTCGAGGTGTGTAGAACCAGCCCCCTCAGAGATTGTTTCCTTCTTAACAGCAGATTCATCTGCAGGGATGTCTTCACCCTCGATGATACCCGCAGTTCCCCATTGTGCAGCAAGTATTGTGGCATCCTTGCGAGCCGTATCCTCGTCAATTTCATATTGACTGCAGATTAACTCTACGAGGTTATCTACTGTAAAAGAATCCATCTTCTGCACCTCTTCCCATAAGTATGCAGAACTTTCATTCATAGATATAATATTGCTGAAGTCAATATTCTCATCTCCTTCCGCAACGATAATATGTTCTCCGCATACTTCACGGAGGTTGAAGCCATTCTTTACTTTCATTCTTATTGATAGTTTATATTGTTATCTTTCTTTTTATATTCCATTAAATGGTGCCAAAGATAGGAATCCAGATACGTCTGTAAATGCCTAATAAATATCTTCGGATAGGAAGAAATCGAGTCCAAATAAAACTATATGACTTCCATTTCCAAGCATTTGTAGCATCCATCTTATTTCGTCCTTTACGGTAGAAACCAATGACTGCTCCAACGATATTCTCTTTCTTACAATGCTCAACACCAAGATTGCCATCACCTCGTAGGGTTACGTTATCACCTTCTATTCTGTCAATGCGATGTAAGACGAAGTGTCGTGGTGTTATCTCCGCTAAAACAGGGTCGCCAACTTTTATTGTGGAAGGCTTGACAAGCAAAGCTTTGTCACGGTCGTTTTCAAGAAATGGACGCATAGAATAGCCACGAAGGCGTAACGTAACAGTATGTCCTTCATTTAACATCTTGACAACTTCTGGTAGAAACTCTGCGTTAGCAAACTGGATTTCAGAAGTAGTAAGTACTGTTTTTGACATAAGTTTATCTTTTCGTTACGGTTTGATAGCACACCTCTGCTGCTTCTTGATTAGGCAAGCAATGTAACGTAAATATCCTCCCAGCTTCTACAATCTTTGTAATCGTGTCACAAACGCCATTGTAAATGTCTGAATCCCACTTCATGCTGGAGCAAGAAGGGAGTAGTGAAGCAAATGCTGCAATAGGATTGGGCTTCTCAACAGAGTTTGTTGTAGCGCGGTCAATACGTGTGATAGCACCTAAACGAGCCTTGACATTGCGATAGCATGGTGTCTTACCACTCCATGGACTACCATATATCCATGTTTCTCCATCAATGATTCTTACGATAGGATTATCATCGTTCATGAGGTCACTGCCTGGAATATAGCGTAGCCACATACTAACCTGGGTTGACTTACCTGTTCCGCTCTTGGCAATGAAGGCATAGCCATAGCCATTGTTACGAACAAGGGATGCGTGAATCAGCAAGGTTTGCTTATGTGCACCAGCAAAGGCAAAGATAAGCATCAATGCATTATTTAGTCCAAAGGTGCGCATATTCTTGTTGCCATTGAGTGCACAACGACAGTCAGAGAAGTCTTTATTACTCTGTAGCAGACAACAATCGGAGCCATTAATGTCCTTGATAATATACTGATAGCTACCATCATCAACACGATCCACAATGGTATCACCATTTCCTGTATCGAAAGCACGGATCCGTTGTCTTCTTTCCTTTGGAACAGGTCGAAGCGTATCATCAACGGTTAAGCGGAAAAAGACATTCTCTGAAACCTCTTTGATTCTGAAAGGTTCAAACGAACTTAGCAAGTGCATTCCGTTGACATCAGTCTCACGGAATATAATCTGTATATCAAAGTCAGCTATTCTGAAGTTATTTATTTCCATCTTTAGAGGCTCTGCTTACTTTGACTTTGTGGTTTTAGTATTCACTTGTGTCTCTTCGCTTGAAGTATAGTTGTCTGGTGTTATTGTCTTATAGCTGAACTCTGCGTCAGAGATAGACTTAACTACATATTTCTTCTTACCTTTTTCGTATTTATTTTTCAAAGCTGTGAACTGTTTCATAGCTTTATTCTCATTCTCTGCATACATCGTAACGCAAGTTGGATAGCTTACCAAACCATTGTTCTGTAGGTAATAACGGAGTTGATATGAATAGTCTTCACGATTAGCAAGGAACTTAGTACGGTCGTTTGCAAGGTAGGCATCCACCTTCTGAATATTGGTCATATAAACCGTTGAATCATTAAAAGAGGCTGCAAAACCAAACATATATACCTTTGCAGGCTTGTATCCTTTTGCGTTACTACTGTTTACCCATCCCAGCAGGAGTACTGCTATCATTAATACCTGACGTAATTTCATCTTAAATTAATATCTTACAATGTTAATGTTATTGTCCTAAATACGCCTTCAATACCTTGCTATTGGATAGTTGGCGTAGGCGTCTTATTGCTTTTTCTTTTATCTGTCTTACCCGTTCACGTGTGAGATTATATTTACTTCCTATCTCTTCCAATGTCATTTCGCGTTGGTTTATTCCGAAGTAAGCCTCTATAACCACCTTCTCTCTGTCCTCAAGAATCTGTAAAGCTCTTCCGATTTCTTCCCGTAGACTCTCTTCAACCAACTCTTTATCAGTTGATGGTGTGTTATCATTGGGAATAACGTCAAGTAAGCTACTTTGCTCGTCGTCATAGAATGGAGCATCTACCGAGACATGACGTGAATTAACTTTCATTGCATCAACAATCTTGTCTTCTGGTATATCAGTATTCTGCGCTATCTCATCAATACTCGGACGGCGTTCGTTCTCTTGTTCAAACTGTGTCAATATCTTATTGATTTTATTGACAGAGCTTACTTGATTTAGTGGTAATCTGATGATACGACTTTGTTCTGCTATTGCTTGCAAGATACTTTGTCTTATCCACCATACAGCGTAAGAGATAAACTTGAAGCCACGTGTTTCATCAAACTTCTCTGCTGCCTTGATTAATCCTACATTACCTTCGTTAATAAGATCGGGCAGAGAGAGCCCTTGATTTTGATATTGCTTTGCGACAGAGACAACGAAACGCAGGTTTGCTTTCGTCAGACGTTCTAAAGCTTTTCGATCACCATTTCGAATCTTTTGAGCAAGCTCAACTTCTTCTTCAATACTGATCATTTCTTCGTGACCGATTTCCTGCAGATACTTATCGAGAGAAGCACTCTCTCGATTCGTAATCGATTTGGTGATTTTCAATTGTCTCATGTGCTTAGCATTATTTTAAGTGATGGCAAATTTACACAAATTCAATGAGTTAAACAAATAAAAAAGTAAAAAACTCACATAAGAATCTATAATGATTTTGTGTTGTGCATTAGGTTTTTGGTCTTTTAACGGTTTCTTGTTGACCGATAGGAGTATAATGGTTTGTAATGACTGTATATTCTCTTAATGTTCATACACAGTCTTTTAGTTTGATAAGAGGAGGACTAATTTGAATTCATAATGGCTCTTATGTTGTGTTTATTGGACAAAAAGAGGGTCCCCACAAGTTCAATGTATAGATTGATAAAAGAATAATACTAATCCACTTACATGGTATGAATGCCCCCAATTAGTTTTTTATCAAGGGATATAGGCTACATGATAAATGTAATTAGGTCTGATGTCTATCTGTATTCTACAAACAATTTATTCCCTTACTTGTTGAAGTTTGTAAACTATTTTCATGCGACTCAAAGCCAATACATGCTCTTTTGGCTTCTTAAAGACGCCTAATTGACTTGCAAAAGATGCCCTTTAAGACCCTTACTAACGCCCTTTTGAAGTCCTATTAAGTACCTTTTGATTTACTGATTTATAACTGGTTGATATACTGTTGGTTATAAAGTCACTTTTTATATGTGTTTTTGCCGTTGTTTATAGATGTTTTACTTGGTATTATGTAATGATTTTTCAAGGTGTTGCTTGTCAAAAAGTAATCCCCCATTCTTGAATCTAAAACCAAGAATGGGGGATGCTTATTTTGTCAGCTTTTCAGCTGAAAGTTATCTGTCGTTAATCAGCAAGAGGAATAGCGAAGTAAGCCTTCTTACCAGTTGGGTAAATACCCTGAACGTAGAGAACTGGGTCCTTGCTGGTAGATGCCTTCTTAACAATATTCTGCAAGTCGTCAATGTTCTTCACCATGGTCTCGTTTACATTCTGAATGATGAAGCCACGATTGATTCCAGCAGACTTCAATGCACCATTGTTAACCTTCAGTACTTCAAGACCATAGTTGATATTCAACTGCTTCTTAAGGGCATCCTGTACTGGACGGAACTGACCACCAAGAACGTCGATATCAGCCTGCTCGATTACCTTTGTCGTACCCTGTGCATTCTTCAGTGTGATAGTCTTTGAGATTTCTTTCTTATTGCGGATGAAAGTAACGGTTGCCTTATCGCCAGGACGCTTGCTGTTGAGTGCCTGCTGAAGCTCAGACATACGTGTCACCTTTTGTCCGTCAAACTTAGTGATAACATCACCCTTTGCCAAACCTAAGGCTGCACCATTTCCTTCTTCTGAAACCTCGCTAACGTAAACACCAGCATTTGTACCAAGGTCAACGTTCTTGCCTTCTTCTTTCTGAGCGTTGATGAAGTTCAGTACGTCACCACCCTGAATGCCGAGCATTACACGTTGTACGCTACCATACTTCTTGATATCATCAACAACCTTATTCATTATTGATGTTGGGATAGCAAAACCATAACCACTATATGCACCTGTCTGTGAGTAGAGCATAGCGTTGATTCCTACTAACTCACCCTGAGTGTTAACCAATGCACCACCAGAGTTACCCTGGTTGATGGCTGCGTCAGTCTGGATAAAGCTCTCGATACCATTGCGAGTAGCACCCAAACCACGTGACTTAGCACTTACGATACCTGCCGTTACAGTATTGTTGAGGTTGTAAGGGTTACCAACTGCAATTACCCATTCTCCAACTTTCAACTTATCTGAGTCGCCAATAGGAAGGGTAGGGAGGTTTGTTGCGTTTACCTTTAGCAGTGCAAGGTCAGTCTGCTTATCAGTTCCAACGATGCGAGCAGAGAACTCACGGTTGTCATTCAGTGTGACTGTCAATTCGTCAGCGCCCTCAACAACGTGATTATTCGTTACGATATAACCATCAGGTGAAATGATAACACCGCTACCTGTAGCCTCCTTCTTAGGAGTCTGAACCTGCTGACGGCGTGAACCATTACCTTGGTTAGGATTTCCAAAGAAACCGAATGGGTCGAAGAAACCACCAAATGGGTCATCTTGAACCTCAACGGTTTGGGTCTTAGAATTCTGTACATACTTAATGTGAACGACAGCTGGAAGCGCTTTCTCAGCTGCGTATGTGAGGTCGACTGGCTGACCAGGAGCTACAACTGGTGCTTCTGCAGCATACACTTTGATGAAGGCGCCAGTAGAAAAGGCGAGGGCTGTAACACATGCCGCGCCTGCCAAATACTTTGATAAATTCTTCATATTCTTAATTATTTGTTCGTTAATTACGTTTTTGTGTCAAGCCGTCATTATTTGTAAATGTCTTGTTGACATATTCTGGAATGCAAATATAGGAGCAAATTTTGTAAAACCGACAATTTGTCAGTTATCTTTATCCGATTTTAACAATTAAAATTTAACACTTAACGACTATTAATCTGATGTGATGTAAATTTTGCATTTATTTATTTTAGATAGTTGTTTGATTTCTATTTGTTATATTTTTGTTTTAGTAAGTTGGTAAAATGAAAGGAAATGTGAGACATCGTGTCATGTGGTTGATGTAATCTCGCTTTTTGAAGAGGGCTTTTGGTGAATGCGTTATTTAATATCTATAGCCACTTAAAACTGCTGCGGAGACGCTAAAACTACTGTATGTTGGGATTATTTTCATGAAAAGAAATAATTATGTTCACGAGTGGAAATATTTTTTTTCATGAAAAGAAATATTTATTGTCATGAAAATAATTTTGTGAAAGTGCACTCTAATGTTCGTAAAGCATTGTTTTAAAATGTGTAAAGTATAGGTATAATTAGGTGTAAAGTTAACTTTAAGAATCTTGTTTGATAGCTTGATATGCTATTATGTTGTTATAATTATCTTAATGTCTATGTGTTTAGGTTCACACAATAACTTCTTTCAGTCTTTTTATACTACCTCTTTTCTTTGCTCACTTTAGATTATCATTGAAATATTTTGCCTTTTCCATGTTTTCCATTATCTTTGCATTCAGATAAGGCAGTGTTCCGGCTCTGTCGCTGGCATCTGTAATGGATGCGAGAGGAAAGTCCGGGCAGCATAGGGCATCCTGCTTCCGAAAATAGAAGCTATTGGTGACAGTAGATGTAGGTAGAAGAAAATAACCGCCATGCAGTAATGTGTGGTAAGGGTGAGAAGGTGGTGTAAGAGACTACCAGCAGGCGGGTAATCGTCTGGCTGTGCCGTTCAGGAGCTGCAAGTTCATGTAAACCGTTGTTTGAGGGTAGCCCGCCCAAGCGCAAGCACAACGGAGGGTAGAATGCTTTAATTGCAAGGTGACTTGTAATATAGATAAATGACAGGCATCTTCCTATTATCGAAAGATGAGGAAGAAACAGAACCCGGCTTATAGGAGCACTGTTTTATTTTTCTTTCATATACGCCCATCTTCTCACATTCAGTTTGGAATGATGGAGGAGAGTTGGGAGTTTTTTTATTAATATAAAAGCATTGGAAAATCATGAAAGATTTAGAAGAACAGTATGTAACTGTGTTGGATGATTTTCAACACACAGTAGAAAATAAAATCAGAAATCATAAAGACGAAGTGGGCTTTCCTCAGTTACCAGATAATGTTAGTGAGGAGGAACTTTCTAATTATCTTTTTGATTATCAGGCGGCTTTGGACAGTGAGGGTACAGAGCGTTCGCGTTATACAATAGCGGGCTTCCTATTGTGCTTACCGATATTGATAATGTCGGCATTTCCAGACGATTCGCTACCTTTTAAAGGAATACTGAATGTCTTGGTAGCTATCGGTGTGGGCTTGGTTCTCTTCCTTCTTTATAGGGTAATTATGAAAGTTTTAGTGCGTAACAAGATTCGTCGTGCTAATCAAGATTATCCAGAGGCGAAGGCTTATGTAGACCGAGTTATGGATTTCAAGTAAGTTTTATTAATAATTTAATTGTAATATGGAATTACCTGATTTTCAAAAATATAAAGATAAGTTTACCCAGCAAGGATTCTTTGATAAGATACAACGTGTAGCAAAGCGTGCTGGTGCTAAGTTGGTATATGTGGCATTGATTTTGTATTATTTGATACAGAGTGATAAAGTGTCACTTAAGGATAAGGCTATTATCATTGGTGCATTGGGTTATCTAATCTCGCCGCTTGATGCTGTGCCTGATGCTATTCCTATTGCAGGACTGTCAGACGACCTCGGTGTTTTGCTTTATGTATTAAATAAGGTGTGGTCTTCTGTTGATGATGATATGAAAAATCAGGCACGTGAAAAGTTGTCAAAATGGTTTGATGATGATGAGATGGAGGTAGCAGAAGATATCTTTGCGGAAGATACTACCGATACTCCAGTGTGAAAAATAGAATAAGGAGGAAAAGATGTGGCAGTATATTGTCTTAGCCATAGTGATTTTATCAGCTATAGGCTATGTGGTTTATCGTACGTGGCAATCGTTTCGAGCAGCAAGCGATCCATGTCATGGATGTTCGGGTTGTACCATTCATGATCAGTTAAAGAAAAAGCAGAAACTGGAAGGTCGTAAGAAGCCCGCTTGTTGTAAATAGTTTCATCTAAGAAACCTATCAATAGGATTACTTGGACTTAACTTTTTACTCGATGTCTGCGAAAGATTCTTGGCTTTTTACTTGAAGAAGATTTTACGTAATCTTTATTGAAAAAAGTTTCTGAATTGTTTGGTTGAACCGAAATAATTGATTACCTTTGCACTCGCAAATCGCAATTATGATTTGTAATAGAATGGTGCTTGGGCCGGGAGGTTAGGCAATGGTCTGCAAAACCATGTAGAGCGGTTCGATTCCGCTAGGCACCTCAAAGGACTCTCAGTATTGAGAGTCTTTTTTATTTCTATAACTTTGTCAGTACATCATCAGTTGTGGTTTTCTTTTTCTTTCACAACAGAGTAATATGTAAACAGTTGTTTCTGCTTTAAGTATAGTAGGCTGGGTGAAAGACTATAAACTTTCCAAGTGATTGGTACTTGCCGTTCGCACCATGTGTGTTGAGCCTTCGCCCGATATGTGTTTGCACTCTGTTTGTTATAATGAAGGTTTATAGTGTCTTATTTACGATAGAGGGTATGCGGGTGTGTGTAGACAAGGCAAATCGCTAATGTGAGATAACCCCTTAGGATTTGTCATCAAGAATGCTTCTGTAGTATAACACTCATTTCTCACTTAAACCTTATAGTCCTGCTTTTGTATAACAATGTGATTTCTTTAGAATAAAATTTCCTGTCACTTCTGTCATTCGAAATATACTTCTAATCCGTTGATATGTAGTATGGTTATGTGAAGTGTTAAAAGTGACAGCAAAGTGAAATCAACATAATTATAGTAATATAGCTGCATTTTGTTTGTGAGAAAGAGTGTAATGAAGACTTTTGTAGAGCTTCTGGTTTATCAAAAGATCGCGTGAAGTTACTTTTAGAAACTTCACGCTGAAATATATTTTAAATGAACGACTAATTTTACTTTTTCCCACTTATGTTCATCTTATAAATGAGATGCAACATTAAGTAATTTGGAATAGCATTAAAACGTGTCTCAGTTTTTCCTTGCCCATTTATCTCATAACTTATGCTCTTGAGTTGATGAAAAATATCGTACCCTTCGAGTTTGGCTGCCAGTTTCCCTTTTAAGAAGCTCTTACTAATGTATACGTTACAAATTAAATCATTAGCATTTATAAGAGGATCTGAATAACCTCGGCGACTAAACATCTTAAGATCCATACCTGTTTCTAATCCAAATTTAAATTTGTATGAACCTAACATACCATAATTAAAATCCAAGGTACGTAAAGTTGAGAAATTTTCACGTCTGCTATTAGCATATCTCCATTTCATTTCGCCAACCAAGCTACAGGTCAATCCTCCGTTTTGATAATTTAAAGATAGATTATCCTCTAACCAATGGTTGTTCACTTTACTCAAGACACTTTCTGCTTGACCTATCACTCCTGTGAAGTCTACATTGTGGTTGTAACTATAGACAATAGCGTTTACTAATGTGAAGTAGTTTTTATTATCTAATGGAAAAGTATCATATAATCCAATATTGCCATACCAGTTTCCCTTAACATTTTGTGGTTTATATGTATATACACCCGTTGTAGGATTGTATGTAAAACCATTAGCAACAGCATTCTGATGAATATTGATATTTATAAATGCCATCGGTAGCTTAAATCGCCTATTGTTGTTATCACTAAAGGTTAAAGATACATTTGTTTTTCTACTATTTTTCAAATTCGGATTACCTAAAGAGATAGCTAAAGGATTGGAATTGTCAGATCGGGTAATTTTTGAGTAAAGATCTGGAGTTTCCATTTTCGAAGTCATAGTACCGTAAAAACTGTATTTGTTTATTGTAAATCCCATATTTAGAGACAATCCTGCAACCCAATTATATTGTTTGACAGAAGTGTTTAGCAATGAATTGCGATAGTCAAGCTTTTCACTTTTGTAACCAACAGACACGTTTGTATTGAAGAACACACTGTTGTGATTCTTAGATTTTGAACAACCAAATCCGAGTGAAACCGAATTTTGCTTACTTATATAATACCCTTTGTAACTATTGTTAGCATCTAATGCGAGTAGGAGTGAATCGCGAGAAGAAGGTAAACTGCCAAGATCGTGATTTTCTTCCTGCCATTTGTATAGTTTGTCTAATCTATATTTTTGGTTGTTTCGGTAACTTCCTTTTTGCTGATATTGATATCCAGTGAAAAGTCTAAATCCATTAGGAATCACGAATGTATATTGTGGTCCTAAACGATAATTGTAGGAGTAAGATGGAGTGTTGTCATATCGATTGCGATAATCATTTATAGCATTGCTTTTTAAGTACTTCAACTGGTAATTGTTAAACATTGAATTTGTAGTATTTAAATAGTCACCTTCTATCAATGCCGATATACGATCACCAGATGGCAACTGTTTATATGCATTGAGATTGGCGAAAGTTGTAAGTGAATGACCGAATCCATATGTTTTAGAAGACAATCGGTTTACACCAAAATCATTTACAAGTCTGTTTCTTGAAGAGGAGAATATCGTATCTAATATTGCTTCTGTACTACCTATTGTTGATGGGTCTGCATTGAAGCGTGCTGAACGGACAGTTCCCCAATTATCAAATTTATTGTAATTTAAGCTTATGGTTGATTTTAGGAAAATGGGCGTTGAAATCTTTAAATTATTTTGAAAGTCATAAATAAAGTTCTTGGATTTAACATCTGAGATGCTACGATTAAAGTTGTTTCCTCCAGTTAAGAAAGATTCAGCTATCATTTGACTGATATTATGTGTATCTCTCCATGTGAAACTTGTAGACATATTATTTTCCAATGTGTTTTTTTCATTGCTAACAGCAGCGTTGAGACCTACTGTTTTTTGTATAACCTGACCGTTTGGTAGTTTAGTTGGATCCCAATCTCCCTTTTCTCCGGGTTTGCGGTCTTCATTCACATTATTAATATTTGAGAAAATAGATAACTGCAATCGTGGAGTGAAATATAATCCGAAAACTTTGGTTGCATACCTGCTGTTCGTACCACCAGCTATATCAAAGTTAGCTATAAAAGTTTTTTCATATTTTTTCTTTAGTGAGATATCCATGATATAGTCTTTCTTATCAATATCAACACCCATAGCCTGACTTCTATCAGTACTTTTTTCAAAGACCTTTAGATTTTTAACAGTATAGTTTGGCAAATTGTCTATTAATTGTTTGTTATTTCCCTTGAAGAAATCTTTGCCGTTAAGTGTAAGATAATCTAATTTTCGACCATTGATGAATATCTCGCCATTACTATTGAGTGTGGCGCCTGGTAATTGTCTGATTAGCGCATCAAGCATACTTCCCTGAGGGAGATTGAAGGCATCTGCATTATATATGATAGTATCACCCTTCATAACCATCTTAATTTTTGTACTCTTAACAACAATCTCGCCTAACATATGCTCTTTATTTTCCATTCCTTTTCTCTTGATAGGAATGTCTTGCATGTCAATGCTTGTGTTTCTACTTTTGAATAGCAGTTCTTTGTCGACAAAAGTTGTAAAATAATCAGGATGTTCTATTTTAAAAATGTATTTTCCCTCACTCAAATTCTTTTGCATATAGAAATAGGAGTCGGGATGAACAGCTTTGTCGTTCCATATAAAGGTGCGACATGTATCTATTACTGTACTATCTGCTGATAGTAAAGTTAGTTTAACATTTGATATAGGGAGGTTTGTAAAAGAGTCTACAATACGACCATGAATAGTATAATTTCGTGTTGGGGAAAGTAATACTTTTTTTTGATAAGCTGATATTTGTTTTGGTAGTAATATTAATAAAGCAAGTAAGACAACTTGTGCCCATTTTAGGTTTTTCATATTCATATTTTTTATAAATGAAGAGTATGTTTGATTATTCTAATCACCCCTTTAATCCAATTTACATTGGGCTAAAGAGTGTGTGATATAATAGTTGCTATAACTTAAAAGAAATAGGAAGATTATATATAGCTTTTATAGTCTTATTTTTGGTGTTATCAGGTTTGTCTTTTGACATTCTTTCTATTTCTTGTAAATCCTTCTGATTATATGAAGTGTCTTTTATATGCGTTACACTCTGGGACGAAACAGAACCCTTTGCATCAACAACAAAAGAGACATTATATATACGCACATTAGTACTACTCTTCTCTGGTAATTCTGAATCTTTTATGTCAACATGAGAATCTTTGATTACATTACTCGGAGCAGTATTATTTATAGCTTTTTGTTCGATAATAGTATTTATTCTATCATGCGACACCTTATGTACTTGTTTTTTGTCTTTCTTAATAGTATTTCCTTTTGAGGTCTTTGATGTGAAAATTAGTTTCTTTTGATGTACATTGTATGCTTTTGTATTAACAGGTACAATTACTTCATTATTTACAATTTTGTTTGATATTAATGAGTGCGCTACACTCTCAATATTTTTGACGACTAATAGTGTAGCTATTACTGGAATAAGAAGGGCATATTTTGCCTTTACTATTACTTTTGATCTACGTTTGTTCATCATTTTTATGCGCTTTTTAAGAAGCAAAACATTGAAATTATTTAGAATAGTAGGTGTATTCTTATGATAAGTCATCCCCAACAAGTGATATTGGTAACTCTTTTGGTCACATCCTACTTGCACAACATGAAAATCTGCAAGGTATTCAAGATTGAGTCTGATTTCTCTTTTTAATAACCATGCAAAAGGATTGAACCAACATGCGATAGTAAATAATTCCGATAGCATAACATCTATGGAATGCTTCTGTTCTACATGACACTGTTCGTGAATTAATATTTCTTGTAGTTGCGATTCATATAGTACTTCTCTATTAATAAAAATCCACTGGAAGAAAGAAAAAGGGCTCCCATTTTTCTCGATAATGTGTACCTTAACCCCTTTAATGAAACTTACCTCTGTTTTTCTCGCTAATCTGTATATTCCAATGAGTTGAATTACAAAGCGTAGCAGAAAGATGCAAACACCACCCATATATATCCACAAAAGTACAGTATTCCATGACAGCACCGTGTCTTTGGATGAAGGAGAAGGAGCTTCTGACAAGACTGTTTCAGCATATGTATTAGCCATATTTTGAGTAGCCTCACGAATACTAATCCAATTACTAAAATCAGCAAAAGGGACTAATAAAGCTATAAGGTATATATTCAACAACATAAATCTTCGCCAGCTAAAGAAAGTATCATTAGTAAACAATAGGCGATAAAAACCATACAAAAAGATGGTAATAATGTTTATTTCAACAAGGTATGAAAGCATAATCCAAATATTTTTTATACATTATCTTTAATACAGATAGCTATAATATCATAGTATTACTCTTTTCCTTTCTCTATCTCACGAATAATGTCTACCAAATCTTTAAACGATAGATCCTCCTCCTTGGCAAAGAAACATACCATCTCTTTAAATGAATCTTTGAAGTAGTCATGTACAAACCCTCTCATAAAACGATGCTTATACTCCTCTTCCTCTATGGCTGGTAAATAACTGTATGCAATGCCCTGCTTTTCTTGGGATATGTACCCTTTTTGTTTAAGATTCCTCATAACAGAAGCTACTGTAGTGTAAGGGGGTGTAGGTTCTGGGAGCTCCTTTAGAATCTCTGTTACCGTACATTTTTTTAGCTTCCACACTTTTTGCATAATTGCTTCTTCTTGAATAGATAATTTTTTCATATAAAATTATAATGTTTTTTCGTTTTACTTTCAAATATGTTGTTTGTTACTTAATAACATTCTGCAAAATTTCAAATGCGCTGTAAAGCTACTAAATTTTCGTAGATTACGATAATATTCTTCAGAAAAGAAAGTAAACTCGTCGTTCTTTTATGTTTATTTAACTAATTTAGTTTATAGAATTTAAAAGATAGCAAGCGCTGCTACAATCACTATTGTTTACTGCTACATATTTTTTGAGATACATAAATTCCTGTCACTTTTGTCATGTAAGTATTACTCTTAACTTGTTGATTTATAGTGTGTTTACACGAAGTGTTAAAAGTGACAGCAAAGTAAAATAAAAAATATTATAGTAATCTGGTTACATTTCCGTATGAAAAGAAAATGTCCTCATACAGTTCAAAAGTTATCTGTGGGATGTTTTAGGACTGACCCAGTTTTAGGACTGGCCCAAAAGTTCTACTGAGCCGGGATCTACAATCTCGGGATGTTGCGTCAGCGGTTTGATGGTAATGGGTATAGAAAGCAAAAGAGTTGTAATCAAATGATTACAACTCTTTTGTGGGTAGTGATGGATTCGAACCACCGAAGCAAGAAGCAGCAGATTTACAGTCTGCCCCATTTGGCCACTCTGGAAACTACCCAAGGTGGTGGGCGTTGACGGATTCGAACCGCCGACCCTCTGCTTGTAAGGCAGATGCTCTAAACCAGCTGAGCTAAACGCCCTTACTTTTCGTAAGCGGTTGCAAAAGTAGTCATTTTATTTTAACTGTGCAAACTTTATCAAGGTTTTTTCTCCTTTTTCCTTTTATATGACAAAGAAATCTTCTTTTAGGGTAGGTGCCTTTTGGTGAATTAAATCAAAAACTCCCTATGAGTAGCTTTATGACTCATAGGGAGTTGCTTATTTTAAAGTCGCTTTTAGCTTCTCACAAAGTTCAAGATGAAGAGAACTGCTAATACAACGAGTGTCCAGTTCAAATCCTTCCACTGACGTGTAAACGTCTTCATGAATACATATGCAATGATTCCTAAGCAAATACCATCAGCGATAGAATAGCAAAGTACCATTGTAATCATTGTGATGAAAGCAGGGAAAGACTCTGTAATATCCTGAAGATTGATTTTCTTTACAGAGTCAATCATCAATACACCTACCATAACTAAAGCTCCACTTGTTGCAGCACTTGGGATGAGTAAGAAGATAGGGGAGAGGAAGAGGGATATGATGAAGAAAAGACCTACTGTAAATGCTGTTACACCAGATCGACCACCTTCTGCAATACCGCTTGCGCTCTCAACGTATGTTGTCAGCGTTGAACTACCCAACATAGCACCACAGGTTGTACCGATAGCATCACTCATCATGGCTTCCTTTACATGAGGGATGTTGCCATTTGGTTCAACAATACCTGTTTTATCAGCTAAGCCCATCAGAGTGCCGATAGTGTCAAAGATGTTTATTAAGAGTAGAGAGAAGATTACCAATACAGTCTTAAGATTCAGAAGACCTGAAAAGTCAAACTTACAGAAGATAGGAGTTATGTCCTGTGGTGCAGAAACTGGTAGCCATCCATTTGGAAAAACCGTTACGCCCATTGGTATACCTATAATTGTTGTGATGATGATACCCCAGAACAAAGAGCCTTTGACGTTTCTTGCCATGAGCGCACCACTGAGTAAGATAGCAATGATACCAAGAATACAGGTAGGTGTGAAGGCTCCTAAGCCAACGAGGGTCGCATCGTTATTAACGATAATGTTTGCATTCTTCAGACCGATAAAGGCAATGAACATACCAATACCAGCTGATATGGCATAGCGTAAATTTGTCGGGATGGCATTGAGAATCATCTCTCGCACATTGAAAAAAGTAATTGCAATGAAGAGAACACCCTCAATGAGCATGATAGCAAGCGACTGCTGCCATGTAAACTTTAAAGATACGCAGAGTGTATAGGCAAAGAAGGCGTTAAGACCCATAGATGGAGCTTGTGCAAAAGGAAGCTTTGCCATAAATGCTAACAACAATGTAGCTATAGCTGCAGCCAGTGCTGTACCAGTGAAAAGTGCTCCTTTGTCCATACCAGTACTTGCAAGAATACTTGGATTGACAGCTAAGATATAGCTCATAGTTAAGAATGTTGTTGCTCCTGCAATAATCTCAGTGCGGAGCTTCATAGATTTGGAATCAAATCCGAGGGCTTTTTCTAAGAAAGTCATCATTGTTTTAAGGTTTAAATACTCTTTAGTTTATATTGATGTTTTATTTATCCAATCATCAAGAATCATTCGTGCTATTGATAAAGGCTCAGGAATAGTTGGTAGGTTGTCTTTAGTAAACCAGGCTCCTTTTGATAGTTCGCTTTGTTGTAGATGAATGTCTCCACCGTCATAATCGGCATTAAAACCTACCATCAGACCACAAGGATAGGGCCAAGGTTGTGAACCAAAGTATCGGATGTTCTTTATCTTGATTCCTGTTTCTTCTTCTACCTCACGATGTACAGCTTCTTCGAGTGTTTCACCAGTCTCAACAAAGCCTGCTACCAGCCCATAAAAATCTGTTTTGAAGTTACGAGCATGTACCAAAAGAACCTCGTCGCCTCGGTGTACAAGAACGATGATTGCTGTTGCCAACTGTGGCCATACTTCTTTTCCACAGTTCGTACAACGCTTTGATATATCGGTGTGCATCTTCATCGGTGCACCACAAACGCCACAGAACTTAGTGTTATTATCCCAGTAAAGTAGTTCATGACACTTACCAGCCTTGAGATAAAGTTCTTTGGAAAGGTGGTAGAAGGAAGGACGTAAGCCACACATCTCATACAGAGGATTGTCTGTAATTGGTTGGTCGATCATAACTGCCTTCACTTCTGTACCGTCTTCCATTGGTGTGACGTTCAGTACGTGTGTCCAAGGATGTAGTGTTACTGGAGCTTCTTCAGAAAGTGGAATGGTATAGCCTTTACCCACTTTCTCAAGCATGATATCTGTCTTACAGAAAACAAACCAGTATTTCTTCATTGGTCTCTGTATTAATCTTTTGCCTAATTCTATTAACCCTAAACTCTAAACTGTCATTATGTTTATTGCTCTTTGGTTACTTTCCCTTCTTATTTGTTTATTCGCCAAAAAGAAGTTTACGGTCACGTGCTGCAGCAGGAATGGTCCATGTCTCTGGAATAAACTTCCAGTTATGGTTCGGCTGTGGATTCATCACACCAGCTTTCTTTATCTCTTCCATTAAATAATGGCGTTGGTCTTTTGGACTTTCCCAAATGATTCGACTCTTCAAAGAGTCACGTGGAATACCAGCACCCTTGGTTAATAACTCGCCACCACCATTAGCACGATAGCTATTAACTGCTACTGTGTACCACTTATTCTCATCAAATGGTTCTCCATTACTCATGCGAAGGATACGTACCTTTTGTCCATCAGGTTTTGTAACATCGACTTCATAATCAATGCCAGCTGCTGAATCAAAGTTGAACGAGAAGTTCTTGAAACCAAGACGTTGTGCATCATTCTGTGTATTAGATAGTAAAAGAAGATGGTCTTCAGGAGTCTTCATTGTGTTACACCACAGATCATAACTCATCTCAAGATGCTTACGAATCTCCTTACCAGTCAAACGCATGGTGCAAAGATTGTTCTCATACTTATAAAGATTGAACATATCAGCAACAGTTATAGGACCAGCTTTGATAGATGCGTTGAATAATAAAGGTGCATTGAAAGCAATATCTGCCTTAGTAATCTCCAACTCCAAGTTGAGGATAAGGTCGTTAAAAGCAGAGTTGCCGAAGTAACTATCTTTTGTATAGATAGTATTTTCAAATCTTCCAATTACCTGGTCGCTCCATGCCTTTACAGCATCAATCTCTGGTTGGAAGTGTTGAATGAAAGTATCGTCAGCTTTGAGTTCCTTTACATCAACCAATTCACCCGTAGCTTTTGTTACGGTGTATTGACGCTTACCTTTGACAGTCTTAGGTCTAAGGGTTAATGTTGCTATCGCTACACGTTGTGCATTGTTAGCAGGGTCAAGACAGATTACGTCTTTACCAACAATATTCTTTTCAATAGAACTATGTGGAGTATGGTCATGACCGAAGAAAACAATATCAAAACCAGGTACTTCCTTTGCTACTTTCTTCGAAGCATCTTCATCGTATTCAGGTGTCTTGATACCACCATCCCAACCAGAATGGAATAAACCAACAATAACATCTGGCTTCTCTTTTGTCTTCACTTCTGCCATTGTTCGCTTGGCACAAGATACCATTTCTTCAAAGCGTAGACCACTCCAAATGCTCTCTTTCAACCAGTTAGGTATAGCAGGGGTGAGCATACCGATAACACAAACCTTAATACCATTCTTTTTCTTGATAGTATAATAAGGTAATATATAAGGCTTATTAGTCTTTGTGTCGATAATATTTGCACCAAGGATAGGGAACTTCAGCTCCTTAAACCATTTGTCATAAACCTTATGTCCTGTTTCAATATCGTGGTTTCCTACCGTTGCTACGTCATATCCCATATAGTTAAGTACGCTTGCAGCGATGTTAGTCTTCTCTGGTGCAACGTAATTATAATAGTAGGAGATAGGCTGACCTTGTAGGATATCGCCATTATCCAATAAATAGACATTGTCTTTTCCGTCCTTCTTACGTAGTTCTTCTACTAATGTATAGACTCTTGCCATAGAACCGCTCTTAGGCTTTCGAGTGATGAAATCGTATGGAAAGAAAGAACCATGCACGTCAGTTGTTTCGATAAGTTTGATGGTAACATCCTTCTGTTGTGCCATAGTTGAAGAACTGAGTCCTAACATGATGGAAAGTAATATTGTTGAAAGTTTCATAACTTTATTTTTAATTCTACTGCAAAAGTACTAAATTATACGGAAAAAAACGAACTTGATTTGTTATGTTTCAAAAGTCTTTTTGAAGGTTAGTTGAGTTGGGGTAGGCGTGTTTTATGGGTTAATGTAGAATTGTTTGATAATGTAGGAATATGTAATTCATTTAAGGTTGATTGTAGGAAAATAACAGGAGCACATAACTTAAAATCTTTTATCACGCTTTCAAACATTCATGGTAGAGAATTTATCAATTGAATGCTTTGAGCATATATAAAAGTTTAAGTTGTGTGCTCCAGTTATTTTATTGCGGTTCTAACCGTAAAGAATCTAAATAACGCCTTGCGCCATCATTGCCTTAGCAACCTTAATGAAGCCTGCAACATTAGCACCTTTTACATAATTGATGTATCCATCTGTTTCAGTACCATACTTCACGCAGTTTGCATGGATGTCATCCATAATCTGATGGAGTTTCTGGTCAACCTCTTCACGGCTCCACTTCAGACGTCCAGAGTTCTGACTCATCTCAAGTCCTGACACTGCTACACCACCGGCATTGCTTGCCTTACCTGGACAATAGAGTACCTTTGCGTCTTGGAAAATCTTTACAGCCTCTGGTGTAGAAGGCATGTTTGCACCTTCTGTCACAGCGATGACGCCATTCTTTACGAGTTCAGCAGCTGCTTCTCCGTTGATTTCATTCTGTGTTGCGCATGGAGTTGCGATGTCAGCCTTCTCAGACCAAGGTCTTCCTCCTGGAACATACTTTACATTATACTTCTCTGCATACTCGCGAATACGTCCACGCTCAATGTTCTTAAGTTCCATTATATAAGCCAACTTCTCCTCATCTATACCATCTGGGTCATAGATGTAACCGTCAGAATCAGAACAAGTAAGGGGCTTTGCACCTAATTCAAGCAACTTTTCTATTGTGTACTGTGCTACATTACCCGAACCAGAGACAAGGACCGTCTTACCTTTAAGGTCAATATTACGAGTCTTAAGCATGTTCTGCAAGAAGTATACATTACCATATCCTGTTGCTTCAGGACGGATAAGTGAGCCACCGAACTCCTGACCTTTACCCGTAAGGATACCAACAAACTGGTTCGTTAGTTTCTTATATTGTCCAAACATATAGCCAACTTCGCGTCCACCAACACCGATGTCACCAGCTGGGACGTCACAGTCTGGACCAATGTAATTCCACAACTCTCTCATGAAAGCCTGACAGAAACGCATTACCTCTGCATTTGACTTACCTCGAGGAGAAAAGTCAGAACCACCCTTAGCACCACCCATAGGGAGTGTTGTCAGTGAGTTCTTGAATGTCTGCTCAAATGCGAGGAATTTTAAGATAGACTCATTAACTGATGCATGGAAACGGAGTCCACCTTTGTAAGGACCAATCGTGTTGTTATGTTGTACACGGAAACCCATATTGGTTTGTACATTTCCCCTGTCATCAACCCAGTTTACACGGAACTTAATGATTCTGTCTGGTATACAGAGTCGCTCGATAAGATTGGCTTGTTCAAAACCTGGATGTTTATTATATTCATCTTCAATCGTATCTAATACCTGTGAAACGGCCTGAATATACTCTGGCTCATTTGGAAAACGCTGTTTTAATCTCTCTACGACTTCTGTTGCTTTCATAAATAGTTGTTTTTATTATTATACCCTGAAATGTTTTATTTGTATAATTACGCTTGTTTATGTTGCAAAGATAATGATTTTTGCTTAAATAGCTATCTTTTTGTTGTAAAATATTTTATTATTGTGTGAATAAGTAATTATCAACTCTCTTTCGATTTTAGTAGAATACCTGTTATCTTTTTACAACATGAAGAGCGTATTGTTAGTACTACATATATGTAAACATCTTATCTTATTATACTATTTTTATAATTTATGTTGCTGTCACTTTTAACATTTCGTACAAGTGTTTGTAAACTAAATAGTTACCTATATATAGGTAATGACAGTAGTGACAGGAAAATTAATCTTGATAAAAGCCACTTTGCTATGGTTTCTTATCTTAAGGCATAGTTACTGCATTACAAGTCGGATAAGGCTGTTTGACTTATTAAATATTTTAAGTGAGGTTGCTTTTTTCATTTTTACAAATCTTCTTCCTACATTTTAATGCTTAGCATATTATGTGCGAACGCTCCGCACATGTTGTGCGGAGGGTAAGCACCAATGGTGCGGAGGAATTTTACTATTTTCTTTAGCCACAGAATCTGTTGCATGGGACTTCGGATATATTGATTAATAAGGCTTAGTAATGAAGAAGAGTATTCCTTTTTGAGCGTTTGAAGACTTCTTCTTTTATTAATTTCGTAGATAGACAGAGTTCTTGGCAGGTTATGTAACTCGAAATAGTGTGCAACGTCTTTGTTGCAAAAACAAACAAGCTATTCGATAATAGCATACAATCTGTTTAGGTTTAATAAACTAATATGAGTCAAAAGCTATGTTTTATGCGTATAATACGATAAAGGTTTGATAGCGATATAACAATGCCCATAATCCTTGTTTGGGATTACGGGCATTATATAATAATGTGTAAACGAACTCGCTTTACTTCTTACCGAGTCCACGAAGCCACTTCAGAGGTTTTTTAATAAGAGCCTTCAAGCCTGATTCGTTATTGGATGTTGATGGCAACTCCTCACGAATATCATATTTCGTACTCCTTCTTACAGACTTGTCTTCTGGTGTACGCTGGCGGTTGTTACGCTTCTTACGCTTATTGTTAGGCTTCTTGTTTTGCTGATTGGTAGTGTTTTCAGCATTACCTTTATTGTTAGCAGGTTTCCTGTCATTGCGCTTCTCGTTGTCTGCTTTTGGCTGACGTTCCTGCTGCTTACCCTTATTCTGACGATTATTCTTCTTGTTTACTGGTTTACCTTCAGTTGCTGCAGGATTGTTATCTTGCTGCTTTTGAGGTCTATGGTTCTGTTTGTTTCCAGCCTTACGCACCTGTTGGTTCGCGTTGTTCTCGTCAGTGTTGTTCTGAGTCTGCGGTGCAGGACGTCTGTTGCGCTGCTTGTTGTTTCCCTGTTTCTTATCCTTGTGGCTCTGATGATCACGGTCCTTACGACGACGGCTCTTTGCACTATTGCCAGCCTTCTTAGGCTTTCCGTTGCTCTTATATTCAGGACCTTCGCCAAGTTCTGCTGGTAGTTGCGCCTTCTCAACCTCCTTCTCTAAGAACGATTCAATCTGTTGGAAGAAATAGATATCGTCTTCATTCACGAAGGTAATCGCCTTTCCGTCACGGTCAGCACGTGCTGTACGACCGATACGGTGTACGTAATCTTCAGCATCATGAGGTACATCATAGTTGATGACCATTGCGATATCGTCGATATCAATACCGCGTGAAACGATGTCGGTTGCAACCAACACATCAATCTGACCACTCTTGAACTTGAACATAACGTCATTACGCTGTTCTTGATCGAGGTCGGAATGCATCTCACCACAGTTGATGTGCATGCGATTAAGCGATCCTGCAATCTGCTTTACCTTCTGTTTTGAACCTGAGAAGATAATGACACGCTTGAGATCTCCAGCCTTGAAGATATCCTTAATGATACCCATTTTCTGCGTTTCATAGCATACGTATGCTGTCTGCTGAATCTTCTCTGCAGGCTTACTTACAGCGAGTTTAATCTCAACAGGATTCTTTAGCAATGTCTTCGCAAGTTCTTCAATCTTCTTAGGCATGGTAGCAGAGAACATAATTGTTTGACATGTAGCAGGCAATTTCTTTGCAATAGTCATAATGTCATCAGCAAAACCCATGTCGAGCATACGGTCAGCCTCGTCGAGGATAAAGAAGCTTACCTTCGACAAGTCTACGTTACCGAGAGAGATGTGAGAGATGAAACGACCCGGTGTAGCAATCACTACATCTGCTCCCAATGCGAGACTCTTCAACTCTTGGTCGTATCTATTACCATCATTACCGCCATAGACAGCAACACAAGATACACCATCAAGATAGTAGGCAAAGCCCTGCATACCTTGGTCAATCTGCTGTGCTAACTCGCGAGTAGGCGACATGATGACACAATTAATTGCTGACTCAGGATAGCCGCCATCAGCCAACTTAGAAAGAACTGGAAGGAGGTAAGCCGCTGTTTTACCTGTTCCAGTCTGGGCAACACCCAATACGTCGTGTCCTTTTAATATTTCGGGAATGCACTTCTCCTGAACTGGAGTACATTCATCAAAACGCATGTCATATAGTGCGTCAAGTACGTTATCGTTTAAATCTAAATCTTCAAAATACATATTTTACTGTTTTGCCCTTCTTCAATGAGGGTAGTTTTTACTTTTGTTTTATTCGCCTTATTAACTTGGTGCATGTCTATAGCAGAAGTAGGCGACGATAGCAAAGATAATGTTTGGTATCCACGCTGCCAATATAGGCGGTGTGTTATCCTTAATAGCAAAGGTTGCTGAAACGGTCTGGAGCATGATATAGCCGAAACTCAATGCCAAACCGATTCCAAGATAGAGTCCCATTCCACCTTTCCTCTTACGTGAAGAGAGGGAGAGACCGATGATGGTGAGGATGAAAGATGAGAACGACATCGCTATTCGTTTGTGGAACTCAACTTCATACTGTACCACATTACCAGAGCCACGGCTGGTCTGCTTGGAGATATAGTTTAGTAGTTCTGGAGAGGTAAAGGTTTCCTGTTGACCTTTAGAATAGACAAGGTCGGTCGGTTCCATGAGTAGCACGGTGTCCTTAGAGGCTCCACTTTGGATATGCTCCTTTAATCCTTTGAGTGTACGTATCTTCCAGTTACTTACCTTCCAATGATACTTTGTGTCAGCAACGGTATCATACTGAATCTCCATTGCAGTCATGTGGCTGACAATCTTCTTGTTTTTAGTCTTTACAAGTGAGAATCCATAGCCCCGTTTATACTGGTCGTCGTAATGCTGAATATAAGCGGTAGTATTCTTTGCAACAAACAGTTGTACGTTCTCTGCCGATGTGTTCTTTTTAGAATTACGATAGAGAGACTCAAAGTTTTGGCGAATAACAGTCCCATGAGGTATCACAAAGCTGTTAAGATAGAATGTTAAGCCTGCGATGAGCACACATGATATCATGTAAGGGCGCATCAGTCGTCTGATAGACATGCCTGCTGCCATCATTGAAATAATCTCTGAGTTACCTGCCAGTTTAGAAGTAAAGAAGATTACTGCAATGAATACGAATAGTGGTGAGAAGAGATTGGAATAGTAAGGGACGAAGTTGGCGTAGTAATCAAAGATGATAGCTCGCCATGGGGCATGATATTGTGTGAACTTAGAGAGGTTCTCGTTGAAGTCGAACACAATAGCAATGGAGATAATCAATAAGATGGCATAGATGTATGTACCTATGAATTTCTTAATGATATACCAGTCCAGAATACCGATATAACGCGAAGGGGAGAGCATCTGAAGTAGATGTCCTACCTTCTTCAAGACAGGAAAGCGTGCAAAAACACGTTGCCCGAAATGATTAATCAGCTTCTTAACTTTATCAACAATCTCTTTAACCTTACTCATTTGGTTTCTTCTTAAATTCTTCTTCCTAACTGTTCAATGACAGAAGCTTTCCACTGTACGAAGTCACCCTGCTCAATATGTGTACGTGCATCCGTTACAAGACGGAGATAGAACGCAAGGTTGTGGATGCTGGCAATCTGCATTGCGAGCAATTCTCCTGCTTTGAAGAGATGATGGAGATAGGCTTTACTTGTGATAACATCAATGTCACAGCCATCTGAATCAATCGGTGAGAAATCATTTTCCCACTTCTTATTCTTCATGTTCATCGTACCATTGTAGGTGAAGAGCATTGCATTACGACCGTTGCGGGTAGGCATAACGCAGTCGAACATATCTACGCCGCGCTCAATAGCTTCAAGAATGTTCTGTGGTGTACCAACTCCCATCAGGTAACGAGGTTTGTCTTTTGGAAGAATCTCATTGACTACCTCAATCATTTCATACATCACCTCTGTTGGTTCACCAACTGCCAAGCCACCGATAGCATTACCATCTGCACCCTTATCAGCTACAAACTTTGCTGCTTCACGGCGCAAGTCCTTGTAAGTACAGCCTTGAACGATAGGGAAGAGACTTTGGTTATGACCATAGAGTGGCTCTGTTTCGTTGAATCGTTTGATACAACGATCCAGCCAACGCTGTGTCATTTCCAAACTCTTTTTGGCATATTGGTAATCGCTCTGTCCAGGAGGACACTCGTCGAAAGCCATCATAATATCGGCACCAATGATTCGTTCGGTGTCCATCACGTTCTCTGGTGTGAAGATATGCTTAGAACCATCGATGTGACTTCTGAACTCACAGCCCTCTTCTGACAGTTTGCGAATACCTGTCAATGAGAAAACTTGGAAGCCACCAGAGTCTGTCAGGATTGGACGATCCCAACCATTGAAACCATGCAGACCACCTGCAGCCTTGATGATATCAAGTCCCGGACGCAGGTAAAGGTGATAGGTATTACCCAAGATAATCTGTGCCTTAACTTGTTTTCGCAACTCCTCAAAGTGTACACCCTTAACAGAACCGACGGTACCAACAGGCATAAAGATAGGAGTCTTTATCTGTCCGTGGTCGGTTGTGATGATACCTGTGCGGGCATCACTGGCATTATCTGTATGCTGAAGCTCAAATGTCATTATTTTATTTCCTCCTTCTTTTCTTCAACAATCGTAAAGTCTACAGGGTGTTCTACCTTTTCATCGGTCAAAGCAAAGTCCCATACCTGCTGAATGTTCTCAACGAAGTGGAATTGAAGACCCTTACGATAAACCTCAGGAATCTCCTCAACATCCTTCTTATTCTCTGAACACATTACGATATCAGTAATTCCTGCACGTTTAGCAGCAAGTATCTTCTCCTTGATACCACCCACAGGAAGAACCTTGCCGCGTAGGGTTATCTCACCCGTCATTGCTGTGTTCTTACGTACCTTACGCTGTGTAAGTGCTGAAGCAATACTTGTTGCAATCGTTATACCAGCTGAAGGACCATCCTTTGGAGTTGCTCCTTCTGGTACGTGGATATGGATATTCCACTGTTCAAAGATGCGATAGTCTACGTTCAATGCGTTAATATGCGCCTTGACATACTCCAATGCAATGACAGCAGACTCTTTCATGACGTCACCAAGGTTACCAGTCAGGGTTAACTTACCCGCTTTACCCTTAGAAAGTGAGGTTTCAATAAAGAGAATCTCACCACCAACACTGGTCCATGCAAGACCTGTTACCACACCTGCATATTTGTTGCCCTGATAGATGTCACGTGTGAAAGGTGGCTTACCTAATAGATCCTCCAACTTATCTGGTGTAATCTTCGTATAAGGAAGTTGCTTATCCATAGCCTGCTTGAAAGCCAACTTGCGCATAGCTTTGTTGATTTGCTTCTCAAGTTGACGCACACCACTTTCGCGTGTATAGCTTTCAATAATCTTCTCCAACGTTGCCTTGGCAAACTTTGGCTTCTCTTCTAACTGGTCTAAACCTGTGTTTTCGAGTTCTTTTGGTACGAGGTGGCGTTTTGCTATCTCAACCTTTTCTTCCGTGATGTAGCCTGAAACCTCAATAAGTTCCATACGGTCGAGTAGTGGACGTGGAATAGTATTGAGGTCGTTTGCTGTAGCAATGAACAAAACCTTTGACAAGTCATAGTCCATATCCAGATAATTATCATGGAAAGCGTTGTTCTGCTCAGGGTCGAGAACCTCCAACAAGGCTGATGATGGGTCGCCATTAACAGTGTTCTGAGTAACTTTGTCAATCTCGTCAAGAATGAAAACAGGGTTTGATGAACCTGCCTTCTGAATATTCTTGATGATACGTCCAGGCATAGCACCAATGTAAGTCTTACGGTGTCCTCTGATTTCTGATTCGTCGTGGAGACCACCGAGAGACACACGTACATACTTACGCTTCATAGCTTCCGCAATACTCTTACCCAAACTGGTCTTACCAACACCCGGAGGACCGTAAAGGCAGAGGATTGGCGACTTCAAATTGCCACGCAACTGAAGGACTGCAATGTATTCAAGGATACGTTCCTTGACCTTCTCCATACCATAGTGATCTTTGTCAAGAATACGTTTTGCACGCTTCAAGTCAAGATCGTCCTTAGTATATTCATTCCATGGTAGGTTGACCATTGTCTGCAGATAATTCACCTGCACACTATAATCAGGGCTCTGTGGGTTTAAGGTGTCAAGTTTGTCTAATTCCTTTTGGAATATCTTGGCAATATCTTCTGACCACTTTTTATTCTTAGCCTTTTCAAGTAATTCTTTCTTGTCAGGTGCAGAATCGCCATCACCCAATTCTTCCTTAATGTTCTTAATCTGCTGATGTAGGAAGTATTCGCGCTGCTGTTCGTCAAGGTCCTCACGTGTTTTTGAGCGTATATCCTGACGGAGATGCTGGAACTGAATTTCACGATTCAGCACCTTCATCAACGCAAACAGACGATCTTTGATAGAATTTTCTTCTAACATTTGAATCTTGTCTGTTACTGGGAATGGCATAGTTGAACACACATAATTCACTGCGACAACAGGATTATTGATATTGTCGAGTGCAAACTGTGTGTCATCTGGGATGTCATCGCTACCATGGATATACTCCTTAGTGACCATCTTCATGTCCTCAACAGCCGTAGAGAATTCCTTGTCTCTCTTTGGCTCTGCTTCTTCTGGTATAGCAACGGTATATCCCTTCATGTAGGGTTCAGTAGTTGTGATGTCCTTAATCTTACACTTACCAAGTCCCTGTAAGATGACCGTGCGGTTGTTCCCCTCGTAATTGCCAGGCATATCAAAGGCACGAACGAATCGTGCGTAGATACCTGTCATATAGACATCGTCTACTTGAGGATCATTAATATTGCTATCTTTCTGACTTACAATTGCTATAATCGTGTTAGGGTTCTCTTCCAAGTGTTCGACAAGAGCCAGAGTTGGTTTTCTGCCAACGAGGATAGGGGAGAGAATACCTGGGAACATAACGAGGTTACGGGTTACGAAAATAGGGATTTCGCCATCAACTTGTACGTCCAAGTTTGGCATGTCTCCTTCGTAATCAGTAATCATTTGTATAGAGCTATTTTGTTTCATAAAGTTCTTTTATACCTGCTTTTAGCTTGCAAAGGTACAAAATAAAACCGAAAGACTAAAAGAATAATTGTGCTTTAATTAGCTATCTTGTAAAAAGGTGGGGTTATGTGCATAAGAAACAGGTGGCAAATAGTAGGATGTTTGTACTCCGCTCATTTGGTGTTGATGCTTCGCACCATTGGTGTTAAGCCTCCGCACTATGTGTGCTAAGCCTCTTTAATCCGATAAAAGCTGGTGAATAAGTCTACTATTGTAGGAATAATAAGCTATAGTAAACCCTTAATGTCTTACTTGTCTGTTAATGTGTTTTCGGATGATAATAGCTTTAAATACGTTTCTTTACTGAATGTTAGTTCTTGTCTTAACATTTATTGCCTTCTTACTTACTTAATGTAGAATGCTTGTGTAAGATTTTGATACCACATTGTGCGTACTCCATTATCGTCGTTTAGTACTTGTTCTTCTATCTTACATACTGTGGTAGTATCCTTCCCAAACTCTATTAAGCAGCGTTTAGTAGGTTTTGAAGATTTTGTTTTAATATTAGTTGTCTTTAGTATTGATAATCCGTTAAATATAGCTTCTGCTTCAAGTATATCTTTGTTGTCATAAGGGATGATAACGGATAGTGTTCCGTTGGGTTTAAGGAGCCTTTTAGAATGGTAGATTAGTTCTTGGTGAGAGAGGGTGTCAGTGTGTCTTGCAGTTGTTCTTTGTTGTAAAGGATTTTTTAATGAATTAATAAAATAAGGTGGATTGCATACAATTGCATCGTAAATTCCGTCTTCTTGGGTTTCACTGCATGGGATGTAATCTTGTAGGGAACTATTGAGAATATTTATTCTATCATTAAATGGAGATGCTGAAACATTAAGATGCGCATCTTCAAGCGCTCCCTTGTCAATCTCAATAGCATCAATCTGTGCTATTGAGAAACGTTGTGCCATCATAAGGGCAATAAGTCCAGTTCCTGTTCCTATATCAAGGATTCTTGTACCACCTTTTGCCCAAGCTCCGAGCAATACGCCATCAGTCCCGACCTTCATGGCCGTGTGATCATCAATGATATGAAATTGCTTGAAAGTAAATCCCATTCGTCTCGTTTCAGGATTTATATATTCAGTTTACGAAGCAGATTTTTATTAAGTGCCTGTACTTTTCTACTTTGTTTCGTGAGGTCTTGTCTCATCAAATCAATGTTGTAGAATATTTCAGAAAAGGCGGTTTGTAGCATGTTGGGTTGTCTACAATCTTTCCCTCCTTTTGGATTAACTACGATATTAATTCCCTTTGGTACCACAGAGATATCTACGTCAGCATCTGATGTGATAGGATCGCCGTCGTAATGAATAACTCCTTCTTTCTTGCGGCGTATATGAATATGTTTGGCTCTAAAAGTCTTTATCTTTAAGTTTTTATCCAACGTTTTGTTGAAAAGCTCAATGGCAACCTGTGGGGCTTCGATGAGGTCAAATGGTTCCATGATAATAATATCCAACAGACCATCGCTCATAGATGCTTGCGGAGCGATATAGGCATTGTTACCATATTGTGAAGCATTGGCTGCTGATACGAGGAAAGCCTTATAGCGATGTGTTCCATCCTCATCTTCTATTACATAAGTTTCAGGCTCATAGCTTAATCCTTCTTCAAGAACTTTCTGCATGTAAGTGATAGGTCCACGTTTGCCAGCTTCTGCAAATTTCATCGAAATAAAAGCATCAAATCCCATTCCACACGTGCAGAAGAACGGATGGTTATTGATGATACCATAGTCGAGTGCTTTAACATCATAACAGTTTATAATGTCAATACATTTCTTTAGGTTCATCGGTAGGTTTAGATGCCTTGCAAGTCCATTTCCTGAACCGCAAGGGAGTATGCCTAAAGCAGACTTAGTATTGATAAGTGACCTTCCAACTTCGTTGACCGTTCCATCTCCACCCACAGCCACAATGAGGTCTACGCCTTCTTCCACGGCTTCTCGGGCAAGGTCGGTCGCGTGACCCGCATGTTGCGTTTCTGCAATGCGATAGTCAAACTTGTCTTTATCGAGTCGTTCTTCAATAAGGTCTGGAATACCCGCCTTACTAATTGTACCCGATATAGGGTTTAGGATAAAAACTACTTTTTTCTTATTCATTGTGCCAAATAATCAGCGCATGGTTTATTTGTACAAAGATACATATTTATCAGTTATATCGTGGATATTATGAGAGTAAAAATGTTTAAAAATCACTTTTCTAATCAAAAAGACTTTTTTGTCATTCTAAATTAGTATCTTTGCAGCCTAAAATAATATTTAAGTAGTCAATGACTACACCACATTAAAAAATAATGGGACAGTTACAAGACAAGTACAAAAGCTACCGCGAGCCGCAGAAGTTTATGGATGCAGGTGTTTATCCATACTTCCGCGAGATTACAAGTAAGCAAGGAACAGAAGTTACAGATATTGATGGCAACGAGATTCTTATGTTTGGTTCTAACGCCTATACAGGTCTTCCAAACGATCCACGTGTGATTAATGCTGCTCAGCGTGCCCTTGAGAAGTATGGCTCAGGTTGTGCCGGTAGTCGTTTCTTAAATGGTACACTCGATCTTCATGTTCAGTTGGAGAAAGAGCTTGCTGCTTTTGAAGGCAAGGATGAGGCGCTTGTTTTTTCAACAGGTTTTTCTGTAAATGCTGGTGTCCTCTCTGTTGTAGTAGGACGTGGTGATTATGTTATCTGTGATGACCGTGATCACGCAAGTATTGTTGATGGACGACGTTTGAGTTTTGCTACTCAACTTCGTTACAAGCACAATGATATGGAAGATTTGGAGCGTGTTCTTCAGAGACTTCCTCATGAAGCGGTTAAGCTGATTGTTGTTGATGGCGTCTTCTCGATGGAGGGTGATTTAGCTAATCTGCCAGCAATTGTTGAATTGAAGCACAAGTATAACTGCTCAATCATGGTTGATGAGGCACATGGTTTAGGTGTCTTTGGTCGCCAGGGTAGAGGTGTTTGTGATCATTTTGGCTTGACAGATGAGGTAGACCTCATTATGGGTACTTTCTCAAAGAGTTTGGCTTCAATTGGTGGTTTTATTGCTGGTGATAAGGATACTATTAATTATCTCCGTCATACCTGCCGTACATATATCTTTTCTGCAAGTAATGCACCTGCAGCAACAGCTGCTGCTTTGGAAGCTCTCCATATTATAGAGCAGGAGCCAGAACGTTTGGAGCAGTTATGGAAGGTGACTAATTATGCTTTGAAGAGATTTAAAGAAGAGGGTTTTGAGATAGGTGAAACAGAGAGTCCGATCATCCCTCTTTATGTTCGTGATATTGAAAAGACCTTTGTGGTTACAAAGTTGGCGTATGAGGCTGGTGTGTTTATCAATCCAGTAATTCCTCCAGCATGTGCTCCACAAGACACCTTGGTACGTTTTGCTTTAATGGCTACTCATACAGAGGAGCAGGTTGAACGTGGTGTTCAGGCTTTGACTAAGATTTTCAAGGCGCAAGGCATCATTAAATAAGTATTATCTATTTCCTTATTTAAAAGGATTTGTAATATTAAAACGATGGGGTTATTCTTATAGAGTAAACCCATCGTTTTTTTAATACCTTATATATATAGGGTGATGGGTGATGGGTGATGGGTGTTGGGTGTTGATGTTTTGTAGATACTTGAGTGTAGAGGGGAGTGAATAATTAAGATTATGGTATTTTTAGGCTAATTAGCCCAATAAGCCTAATTGGCCTAATAAGCCTAATAGGGCATATAACAAAAGATATTTATTTAATAACTGTTTCTTGGGATTATTCAGCTTTTATTTCGTTTATTGTGTAGGATGTTCTTTCATGATGAGAATTTTTTATGAAAAGAATTTGTTGGTAATGGGTATAAAAGTTGTGGCCTGGCTGTTATTATGCTTGAAGACATAGAGTTTTTTTGGTGATTTAGGGCATACAGGGATAGAAAAGTTTGTTCTTTTGCATCTATTGTTATCTTGCTTGAAAAGTACATTGTTGTATGAAAATATTGTTTTGATTAAAAAATAAGATATTTTTTTGAGTTTAGACATTATAAGTACTCTATCTTCTTACTTGCTTGTTTATCAATAACTTTACGTTTGTTTGATGCTATATGCAAGCGGGAGATGTAAGAAAAGTATTAATTTTTATTGAAAAAAAACATAGAAAAGTTTGGAGGTGTCGGAAATATGTAGTACCTTTGCACTCGCAATTCGGAAATGAGTCAATCACTAATGAATATGCAACGGGGTGTAGCGCAGCTCGGTAGCGCATCTGGTTTGGGACCAGGCGGTCGCAGGTTCGAATCCTGTCACCCCGACTTTTTGTCTAACTCTTTAGAGAAAGAGAGACGTTAAATGCGGCAATAGCTCAGTTGGTAGAGCACGACCTTGCCAAGGTCGG